>TARA_R110002051_G_scaffold274981_5_pt1 | contig 142720 bp, 131 predicted proteins | sample TARA_R110002051 | Tara Oceans TARA_R110002051 (sample SAMEA4397023) | marine metagenome | biome: Polar Biome; feature: [MES] marine water layer (ENVO:01000295) within the mesopelagic zone...; material: water (ENVO:00002006), including particulate matter (ENVO:01000060) such...
TCTCGATCACGTCGCCGCTCACGACGGTGCGCAGATCAACACTGCGGCCGGTATCGACCTGCCCGTAAAGGCGGATTTCGGGCCTGTTGTCTGCGCGTTTCGCGGTGATCATGTCAACGGTGTAGACTGTTGGGGTGAAGGCGCGGGGCGAGCGTTCCACCCTGGAAGCAGCCAGGCGTTCCATGGCAATCCAGGCGCCACCCAGCACCAGCGCCATCAGCGCGAATTGCACCACGGCCCGCAAAAAGCCGTGCCTTGCCGAAGACTTCAGTCCGCTTTCGGGTCCCGCCTGTAAATTCACACGGTTGTCGGCCCTGTCGAGCATTGGGTCACTCCGTTGAGACACAACAGGTAACGCAATGCCGCCGCATGGCAAATTAAAGTTTGGTCATGTTTCGCCCACGCCCGGCGCAGGATTGTGAACCGAGGCCCGGCACGCCGCACCGATGTCGAGCCGATACAGGTTGCCTGCCGCCCGGCAAACCGGGCGACGGGCGTCAGGCGTCAGGCGCCGAACTCTGACGGATCAAAACGATAGGCGGTCGAACAGAATTCGCACTGCACGGTGATCGCGCCGTCTTCGACACTGTCGCGAATCTCCTCGGCGGAAAATCCGCTCAGAACTTCGCCCAGGCGTTCGCGCGAGCAGCTGCACTGATCAAACACCGGAACCGGCGAATAGATTTTCGCGCCACGCTCGTGAAACAGCCGGTATAGCAGGCGTTCGGAGCCAACCTCCGGATCGGTCAATTCGCCCGGCTGCACGGTACTGACAAGCGCCTTTGCTTCGGCCCAACTGTCGTCATCGTCATGCAGGATGTCATCGATGTCGTCCGGGGCATCGCCGCCGGGAAGGTCCGGCTGGCGCATCCGCTCAGGCGCATGCGGCAGAAACTGAACGACAACGCCGCCGGCGCGCCAGCTGTGGCGCGGGTTTCCGTCGCTGTCGCGGTCAATCAGTTCTGCCACGGCCAACCGGACAATGGTCGGGATCTGCTCGGATTGCCGGAAATAGGTTTCCGCCATTTCCTGCAGGCTTTCGCCGTTCATTTCGACGATCCCCTGGTAGCGCTGCATGTATTCGCCCTGGTCGATGGTGAACGCCAACACACCGCGACCAAGCAGATCGGTCGGGCTGACAGCACCACTGGCCTGCGCCGCGGCAAGCCGGTCCGCATCAAAACGGGCATAGGCGCGCAGGTTTCCCGGCGCGGAAAAGTCCGCGACAAGCAGATCCACGGGGCCGTCACCCTTGGTCTGGATGATCAGCTTGCCTTCGAATTTGAGCGAGGTTCCGAGCAATACGGTCAATGCAATGGCTTCGGCGAGCAATCGCGCTACCGGCTCGGGGTAATCATGACGGCCGAGAATGCCGTCAATCATCGGACCAAGCTGCACGGCGCGTCCACGCACGTCGAGACCATCCACCTCGAACGGCAGAACACGGTCGTCACCGGCGAAACCCGGTTCGCCGTGGGTTTGGATATCGGTTTCCATCATCATTCCCGATTGTTTCAAGAGGCGCGTTCGGCCGTCACAAGGCCAGGCGCGAACCGCGTCCACATTTCAAACCGCGCATATAGGTATTGACCGGCCGAACCGCCAGAGGCGTCAGAGAACGCCCATGCACCAGCGCATCACCGCCTTTTGCGCATGCAGACGGTTTTCGGCTTCGTCAAACACCACTGAACGCGGCCCGTCCATCACTTCGTCCGTGACTTCCTCGCCACGATGGGCAGGCAGGCAATGCATGAACAAAGCGTCCGGATTGGCCTTGGCCATCAGTGTTTCATTGACCTGATAGGGAACGAAAATATTGTGGCCGCGGGCTTTGTGTTCCTGGTTCATAGACACCCAGGTATCGGTGATGACGCAATCGGCACCCTTGACCGCGCGGTCGGGATCGGCACTGATATCTATCTCGGCACCCTGTTTGCGAGCCCAGTCGACGAACTTCGCATTCGGCTCAGAGCCTTCGGGCGTGGCGATCTGCATGCGGTAGCCGAATTGCGCCGCGCCTTCGATCAGCGAATGAAGCACATTGTTGCCGTCGCCGGTCCATGCCAGCGTCTTGCCTTTGACCGGGCCGCGATGTTCCTCAAAGGTGAGAATATCGGCCATGATCTGGCAGGGATGGGTATCATCGGTAAGAGCGTTGATAACGGGCACGGTTGCATGTTCGGCCAGTTCCAGCATGCGGGAGTGGTCAAGCGTACGGATCATGATCAGGTCGACATAGCGCGACAGCACCTTGGCGGTATCGGCAATGGTTTCGGCCCGGCCAAGCTGCATCTCGGTGCCCGACAGGAACAGCGTTTCTCCGCCGAGCTGGCGCATGCCGACATCAAACGACACGCGGGTGCGGGTCGAGGGTTTTTCGAAAATCATCGCCAGCATCTTGCCTTCGAGCGGGCGGTCGGTCTCTGCGGCGGTCTTGGCTGCACGCGCCGCATCAAGCATGGCGCGCAAATCGCTCGCGCTGACTGCGGAGAGATCGAGAAAATGGCTGGTGCCGACGGATTTGGTCTGTGTCATAGCGTCCGATCCGGTTAATTGGCTTTGCGAGACAGCGTGTCGAGCGCCGCCTCGATCCTGGAGAGGGCGTCACGGGCTTCTTCCGCGGTCACGATCAGAGGCGGCAGCAACCGCACCACATTGTCACCCGCCGGCACTGCCAGCAGATGCTCGTTGCGCATGGCCATGACCAGCTCGGCATTGGGCTTGGCACATTTGATGCCGAGCATCAGACCGGTTCCGCGGATGTCTTCGATCAAGTCGGGATAGCGGTCCTTGAGCGACGCCAGACCCTGGTTCAGAACCAGGGCGATATCGTTGACGTGGGTAAGGAAGCCGTCTGCGAGCACGACGTCAAGCACCGCGTTTCCAACCGCCATGGCCAGCGGATTGCCGCCATAGGTGGTGCCATGCGTGCCGGCGGTCATGCCGTCAGCGGCGTCCGCTGTGGCCAGGCAGGCGCCAAACGGGAAGCCGCCGCCAATGCCCTTGGCAACCGCCATGATATCGGGGGTGATACCTGCCCATTCGTGGGCGAACAGTTTGCCTGTGCGGCCGACACCGGATTGCACCTCATCGAGGACAAGCAGAATCCCCTCTTCGTCACACAGGTCGCGCAAGTCGCGCATCAATTGCCTGGATAGCGCGCGGATACCGCCCTCGCCCTGCACCGGCTCGACCAGAATGGCGGCCGTTTCCTCGCAGATTACTGCCTTCAAAGCCTCCAGGTCGCCGAACGGCACCTGGTCGAAGCCCTCGACCTTCGGACCGAAGCCCTCAAGATACTTGGCCTGACCGCCAGCAGCGATGGTCGCCAGCGTGCGGCCATGAAACGCGCCTTCCATGGTGATGATGCGGTAGCGTCCGGGCTGTTCATTGACGAAGAAATGTCGACGCGCGGTCTTGATCGCGCATTCAAGCGCCTCCGCGCCGGAATTGGTGAAGAACACCTTGTCGGCGAAGGTCACTTCGCAAAGCCGCTTGGCCAGACGCGTCTGATCGGGAATTTCATAGACGTTGGACAGATGCCATAATTTGTCGGCCTGGTTCTTCAACGTCTCCACAAGATGGGGATGGGTATGGCCGAGCGAATTGACCGCAATGCCTGCGGCGAAATCGAGATAGCGTTCGCCGGTCGGGGTCTCCAGCCAGACGCCATGGCCGCGCTCGAAGACCATCGGCGCGCGATTATATGTATCGTAAAGCGGCTTGGCCTCGGCCATGGCGCTCTTCTCCCCTTTAACAAACCACACGGGCGCATTGAACGAAGCTTGACGGGCGCCATTGGAACCCGTCGAGCAACCCTGTGCCGGAAAACCAAAATGCCGCCCTTCCGGGGCGGCGAGGGCACTATTTACATTTCAGTCTGGCCTGTCAATGAGACAAGCTGCGTCCCCGGCGCGCCGGCAATTCCGCCGCCTTGCAGGGCCACTGTCACGATCTGGCCCGCTGTGCGGGAAAAGTGGTGCAGCAAGAACACAACCCACGCCCGTAAGTTGGGGAAAACCGAGAAAAGGAATCACCATGATTCGGCTGACTCTTGTCATGGAGTCAGCCGACCACTACGTTAAACCCATGAAATAGGCGTTCGCGGCGGACACTATTTACCTCACAGTAACCGAGCGTTTGAGCTCCGGTCATCCGGGGCCTAGGTGAGGGATTCTGCCATCCCGGGCTACGGGATACAGGGAGAGCAAGGCATGAACTGGACTGATGAACGGGTTGAAAGACTCAAGAAACTCTGGGCGGACGGGCTCAGCGCGAGCCAGATCGCCGCGCAATTGGGCGGCGTCAGCCGCAATGCGGTGATCGGCAAGGTGCACCGGCTCAACCTTCCTGGCCGGGCCAAGAGCGGCGGACAGGCGTCAGTGCGGACCAAGCGCACGACAGCCGCGCCCCGCGCACCCAATTACGCCGGACGTACGGCGACACAGACAACCCGCACAGTCAGCCGCGCAAGCGGCGGCAGCGCGCAGTTGAAGCAGGATCTCGACGTTGTTGCGGTGGAAGATCTCGACACGCGGCCGCTGGAAGATGTGGTTGTGCCGATTTCCCGGCGGCTCACCCTGGTGGAACTGTCCGAACGGACCTGCAAATGGCCGATCGGCGACCCGCTGCAGGAAGGTTTCCATTTTTGCGGCAATGATTCAGGCGAAGCGTCACCCTATTGCGGTTATCACGCCAAACTGGCTTTCCAGCCCTCAAGCGAGCGCAAGCGCGCCCGCTAAAAAAGCTGGATGGACGCAACACAAAAGCCCGGATCGTGTCCAACGAGCCGGGCTTTGTTTTTGTTGTCGGGATGCTCCTGCGCCGCCTCAGCTCTCGATCGAGTAGCCGGCGCCGCGGACGGTGCGGATGATGTCGCGCATCCCGGAGAGATTGACCGCCTTGCGCAACCTGCCGACATGCACATCGACTGTACGTTCATCGACATAGACATCGTGGCCCCAGACACCATCGAGCAACTGCGCGCGCGAGTAGACCCGGCTGGGTGAACTCATCAGGTATTCGAGCAGGCGGAATTCCGTCGGCCCCAACTTGACGTCGCGGCCACGCCTGCGCACCCGATGGGTTTCGCGATCGAGTTCGACATCGCCAACCTTGAGCAGGCTGGAAATCACTTCGGGCCGGGCGCGCCGCAGCATGGCCCTGACCCGGGCCAGAAGCTCAGGGGTGGAAAACGGCTTGACGACGTAATCGTCAGCGCCGGTGGCCAGACCGCGAACCCGTTCACTTTCCTCGCCGCGGGCAGTGAGCATGATGATCGGCAACCGTTCGGTCTCCGGTCGGGCGCGCAGACGCCGGCACAGTTCGATACCGGAAATGCCGGGCAGCATCCAGTCGAGGATCAACAGATCCGGAACACGCTCCTGCAACCGGATTTCCGCTTCGTCGCCACGCAGCACCGTGTCAACGTCGTAGCCTTCTGCTTCGAGATTGTAGCGAAGCAGCACCGAGAGCGCCTCTTCGTCTTCAACCACTGTTATTCGCGGACTCATCGCCATGTTTTATGCACTCCGTGACGCGATCACGCCGAACCCGGTGCGGGCGCGACCATGCTGGCGGTATCATCATCTTTCGGACGGTCGGCCGACAATTGCTCGCCGGTGGCGACATAATAGACCGTCTCGGCGATATTGGTGGCGTGATCGCCGATGCGCTCGATGTTCTTGGCGCAGAACAGCAGGTGGGTACAGGCGGTGATGTTGCGTGGGTCTTCCATCATGTAGGTCAGCAATTCGCGGAAAAGCGAAGTGTAGATTGCATCGATTTCCTCGTCGCGTTCGCGAATGGAATTGGCCAGTTCGGGTGAGCGTGTGGCGAAGGCGTCAAGCACTTCCTTGAGCTGGGTCAGCGCCAGTTCGGCCAGGTGCTCGAGCCCGCGCACCAGCTTGCGCGGTTGCGCCATGGTGTGCACGGCGATCACCCGCTTGGCAATGTTCTTGCCCAGGTCGCCAACGCGTTCAAGATCGGAGGCGATCCGGATCGATCCGATAACCTCGCGCAGATCGGACGCCATCGGCTGGCGCTTGGCGATCAGGATGACGGCTTTGTCGTAGATCTCGCGCTCGCCGCTATCGAGCAGGAGATCCTCCGAGATTACCCGCTGGGCAGAGGCCGTGTCGGCATTGACCAGAGCGGCAACGGCGTCGGCGACCATACGCTCGGCGATCCCGCCCATTTCCGACAGGCGGCGTACAAGGAAGCGGAGTTCGTCGTCATAGGAGGTGACGGTATGAGCTTCGGGCATGGCTTGATCCTTCAATTCTGTCGTCATGATGCAATAAGTGATCGCATTAGCCGAAGCGGCCGGTGATGTAGTCCTGGGTCAGCTTGTTGTCCGGATTGGTGAACATCTTTTCGGTGGGACCTTCCTCGACAAGATTTCCCAGATGGAACATGGCAGTGCGCTGCGAGACACGGGCGGCCTGCTGCATCGAATGGGTGACGATGACGATGGTGAAATTGGCACGCAGTTCGTCGATCAGTTCCTCGACCTTTGCGGTGGCGATCGGGTCAAGCGCCGAGCATGGCTCGTCCATCAAAATGACTTCAGGGCTGACAGCGATGGCGCGCGCAATGCAAAGCCGCTGCTGCTGGCCACCGGAAAGACCGGTTCCTGGCTCATCGAGGCGATCCTTGACTTCTTCCCAGATCGCAGCCCTGCGAAGGCTGGATTCAACGATCTCGTCAAGCTCCTGTTTCGACTTGGTCAGACCATGAATGCGCGGTCCGTACGAGATATTCTCGTAGATCGACTTCGGAAAAGGGTTAGGCTTCTGGAACACCATGCCGACCCTTGCCCGCAACTCGACGACATCGATCTTCGGATCGTAGATGTCTTCATTGTCGAGCGTGATATTGCCTTTGATGCGGCAGATATCAATGGTGTCGTTCATCCTGTTCAAGCAGCGCAGGAATGTAGACTTTCCGCACCCTGAAGGTCCGATAAGCGCCATCACCTGGTGTTCGGGAACCTTGAGGTCCACGCCGAACAGGGCCTGCTTTTCGCCGTAGAACACGTCGACCTTTTCGCCGCGCATCTTTATATTTGGCTCTTTGGTCATGGCGGTTAGCTTGTTCTCGATTGTCGTGTCGGTGAGCATATTCATGTCCTTTTACCTTTTTACCAACGACGCTCGAAGCGCTGCCTGAGGAAAATTGCAATTGAGTTCATTAAGACGAGGAAGCCGAGCAGCACCAGAATAGCTGCGGACGTTCTGGCGACAAAGCCACGTTCCGGGCTGTCGGCCCAGATGTAGATCTGGGTCGGCAGCGCGGTGGAAGCCTCAAGCACACCATCGGGCGGGCTGGTGATGAAGGCGTTCATACCAATCAGAAGCAACGGTGCCGTCTCACCCAGCGCCTGAGCCAGGCCGATGATGGTACCGGTCATGATCGTCGGCATCGAAAGCGGCAGGATGTGGTGCAGGATGGTTTCATGCTTGGATGCTCCGATGCCCAGAGCCGCCTCCTTGATGGAGGACGGAACAGACTTGAGCGAGGCCCGCGTGACGATGATCAGCGTGGGCAGGGTCATCAGGGCGAGAACCATGCCTCCAACCAGCGGTGCTGAACGGGGAAGGCCGAACCAGCCAAGGAAGACCGCCAGACCGAGAAGACCGAACACCACCGATGGAACTGCAGCAAGGTTGTTGATGTTGACCTCGATCACGTCGGTGAAGCGGTTTTTGGGAGCGAACTCCTCAAGGTAGATTGCAGCCGCGATACCGATCGGGAAGGAGATCAGGAAACAGACCAGCAACACCCAGAAGGATCCCGAAATCGCACCGGCGAGACCGGCAAGTTCGGGGAAGCGGCTGTCCGAGTTGAAGAACAGGCCCCAGTTGAAAGGCTGCGAGAGGGCGCCTGCTGCTTCGAGCTGATTGTAATACTTGATCTGGACGTCACTGACCCGACGTTGATTTTCAGGCAGGTCCGGATTGATCTGCCCCTTGGCAAGCTGATCGAGCGGGTCAGACAACGGGATGGAAAACAGCGAAGCTTTCCCCAGAAGTTCCGGGTTCTTGATCACCTGGTCCCTGACAATGAAGTGCGCAGAAGAGGTCAATATGTTGAAAAATTCCCTCTCGTTGGAACGCGGCAACTCGGCAACCTGGTTACGCAAAGAATCGCGCACAACACCACGCCAATTCGCCGCCATGAGGTTTTCAGGGTCTATATCTGCTCCCGCAAGATCGATTTCGACCGTGGCCATTGTCTGAACGAAAGCCCGGTAACCGGTAAATGTCAGCGTGCTGACGAGGATCAGAAGGAACCCGAGAGCGAAGAAAATCGCCAGCATTCCGTAGGCCTGGAGGCGACGGTCTGCAGCATAGCGCGCCTTGCGGCGCGCAGCCATAGCGGGCGACTGCCAATCGACAGTGCGGGTCTTGCCCCCGGCCAGAGCACCAAGTGACGAAGCTGTGTTACTCATCAGTACTTCTCCCGGTATTTGCGCACGGTGTGGAGTGCGATGAGGTTCAAGCCAAGGGTGATGGTGAAGAGCACCAGACCCAGCGCGAAGGCTGCAAGGGTTTTCGGATTGTCGAACTCGCTGTCACCAATCAACAAGGTGACGATCTGGACGGTCACGGTGGTGACCGATTCAAACGGGTTGAGCGTCATCTTGGCGATAAGCCCTGCGGCCATGACCACGATCATCGTCTCGCCAATAGCGCGGCTCAAAGCCAGCAGCACGCCACCGATGATGCCCGGCAAGGCCGCCGGCAATAAGACCTTGCGGATCGTTTCGCCCTTTGTTGCACCAAGTGCATAGGAGCCGTCCCGCATCGCCCGTGGCACCGCAGCAAAAGCATCGTCGGAGAGCGACGAGATGAATGGAATGAGCATCACTCCCATCACACCACCTGCTGCCAGTGCGCTGTTGGGCGAGGCGTCAATGCCAAGTGACATCGCCAGATTGCGGATTGCCGGAGCGACCGTCAACACCGCGAAGAAGCCGTAGACGATGGTCGGGATCCCCGCCAGAATTTCGAGCAGAGGCTTGACCACCGAACGGAAACGGCTGTTGGCATATTCGGTCAGATAGATCGCCGAGAAAATGCCGGTCGGGATGGCAACCAGCATGGCAAGCAGCGAGATCACCATGGTGCCGAAGAGCACCGGGATCATGCCGAATGCACCCTGCCCTGCCACCTGGTCGGCGCGGATGGCGATCTGCGGTTCCCAGCGCAGGCCGAAGAAGAATTCCGTAAACGGAACCTTGGCAAAAAACTGGGCCGCTTCGTAAACCAGCGAGGACACGATGCCAAGCGTCGTGACGATGGCGACGATCGAGGAAAAAATCATGAACCAGGTCACAGACCGCTCGACGCTGTAGCGCGCCTGGTAGCGATGCTGGATGATACGGAAGCCGAAGAAAGCCCCGATGCTGGCCAGAGAGGCCGCCACGGCAACCATTGCCCAGCGGAAAATGAACTCGAGCGACCTTAGATGCTCGACCCCTACCAGCACCTCCGGCGACGGTTCGGTGAACAGGTTTCCAGCACGAACCTGCCGGATCTCGCTAATCAACAGGTTCCGCTCTGGGCCGGTCATTTGATCCGCGCCGGGGAAACTGGAAAGGACAAGCATGTCTTGAAAGCTTGATTCACTCATCGACCACAAAATCAGGAAGATGAACGCTGGCACGCCGGTCCAGATGGCGGCGTTAAGGGCGTGATAAATAGGTCGCGAATGAACCTTGACTGTCGCGAGTTCGCGCTGCTTGCGCGCGCGGAAAAGTCCCGCCATTGCTGCAGCGATCGACGCCACCAGCAAAATAATAATTAGATAGCTCACCATTGTCCCGCTTGCCCCTGTATCAAACAAGGTCGCCCCTCACCAGGAGGGACGACCATCTCGCCAGTGGCGATTACGAGCCGAGCTTCTTGCCTTCGGCAACGTTCTTCTGGACTTCCATGCGCTTCTCGTCGGAAAGCGGAGTGAGGCCACGCTCAGGAAGGTAACCGTCGGAAGAAAGAGCGGAGTCCGAGAGATACTCGGCGAGGAACTCCTTCATGCCCGGGATCACATCGCGGTGCGCGTTCTTGACGTAGAAGTAGATCGGACGCGCAACCGGGTATGAGAAGTCAGCGATCGTGTCGAACGTCGGCTCAACACCGTTGACCAAGACAGCCTTCAACTTGTCGTTGTTTTCATACAGGAACGAGTAGCCGAAGATACCGACCGCATTGGCGTCGGCCTCAAGGCGCTGCACGATCAGGTTGTCGTTTTCACCAGCTTCGACGAAAGGACCGTCCTGACGCATACGCGAGCAGACTTCTTCCCACTTGTCTCCGTCAGACTTCTTCAGATCTGCCATGCCAGGAAGTTCCGAACAACCGTCGTGCATGACGAGTTCAACGAAAGCGTCACGAGTGCCTGATGTCGGGGGAGGACCGAAAGCAATGATGTCAAAATCAGGCAACGAAGCGTCGATGTCCGACCACTTCTTGTTCGGGTTGGCGACGAAACCGCCATTGCCATCCGGAAGTTCGGCAGCAAGTGCCTTGAAGATCTGCTCTTCGGTCAGGTCCATCTCAGGAGCCGAACGGGCATGAGCGATCGAAAGACCGTCGTAACCGATAAGGGCTTCGGAAATGTCGGTCACGCCATTGCTGGCGCAAAGCTCGGCCTCCGAATCCTTGATCGCACGCGAAGCGCCGGTGATGTCTGCGAAGTCCGGGCCGATGCCGCCGCAGAATACCTTGAAGCCACCGCCGGTGCCGGTCGACTCAACAACCGGAGCAGGGTTTCCTGTCTTGTTGGCATATTCCTCGGCAGCAGCCTGAGAATAGGGAAATACGGTTGACGAACCGACAACCTTGACTTGATCGCGGGCAACAGCGGCGCCAGCGAAGGCCGTGGACGCCACGAGTGCGGCAGCAGCGAATTTGAGTGCGTACATGAGAATCTCCCGTTGTGGGTAAAGGTGGCTAGGCCCTGTGGCAGGGCTTCGGGTCAGCCGTCTAAGGCTGGCCCTTTCTAGGCCTTTCAAGATTCCGTTTTATGACAGTAGCATCACTGTTTTATGACACAGTATGTTATTGTTATTACTTATATATTTCGTTACTTGCTGGTTTGATGCCCGGTTCAACCGGGCTGAATTTGACAGTAAAGACCGATCCCTCGCCAAGAACCGACTTGACCACCAGTCGGGCGCGGTGCCGGGTGAGGATGTGCTTGACGATGGCCAATCCCAATCCTGTCCCCTTCTTGGTCCTGCTTGTTTCCACATCGACGCGGTAGAACCGCTCGGTCAGACGCGGCACATGCTCCTTGGCGATGCCCGGACCGAAATCCCGTACGGAAACCTGCGCGCCGTCCACGTCGGAACCCGCGACAGCAATCTCAACCCGCTGGCCGGTCTGGCCGTATTTGCAGGCATTCTCGATCAGGTTGGAAAAGACCTGGATCAGTTCATCCACATCTCCGGTCACTATCAAGGGGGCGGACGGCAAGGCCAGATCGACCTCGACGCCGAGATCCTTGGCCATCGGCCTCAAGGTATCGACCACGTGCGTGATGGTCTTGCCCAGATCCACCTGGCCTTCGGGCGCGACATGAGCCCGCATCTCCAGCCGAGACAGGGACAGAAGGTCATCGATCAGGCGGGCCATTCGCTGGGCCTGTTCCAGCATGATGCCAAAGAACCGGGTGCGCGCGGCTTCGTCATTGCGCGCCGGCCCCTGCATGGTTTCGATAAAGCCCATCAGTGAGGCAAGCGGGGTTCTGAGTTCGTGGCTGGCGTTGGCGACAAAGTCGGTGCGCATCCGGTCCATTCGGCGGGCTTCGGTCAGATCCCGGAATGTCATCACATAAAGCCGGTCCGTAATCTCCGCTGCTCTTGCCGGGGCTTCGCCAACTGGCGCCACCCGCACGTCATGCCAGCGCTCCGAGGGGACGCGTTCGGAATGCTCAACGCTTTCCGGCACGCCATCGGCGATGACACGGGAGACCAGGTCGAGAATGGCCGGCGACCTGATGCGCGCCGACAGCGATGCCCGCTCGGGATAGGCGCCGACAAGCGCCTGGGCCGCCGAATTCTGGCGCACAACCTGTGTTTCGCGGTCGAACACGATCGTCGGCAGATCCAACGCTTCAATCACCATAAAATCAGGATGGATCGCGCGAGCCGCACCGTTCTTGCGCCTGACTTTGGCATCCTGCCGGTTCGAAGGCCAGAGCAGAAGAGTCGCTGCAAAAATGCCATATCCGGCAACCGCCTGCCAGGGTTGCAGCCCTGCGGGAACAGCAGCAACCGCAACTGCGGCTCCGACCCCCAACGGGCGCACCAACACCCGTGCCCGGGCCGGAAAACCGTCCTCTTCTTGCCTGATATCGCTCATCTGCCAGTGCGCCCTCGGTGTCGTGCAATCGCTGATTTGGTAACTTGTTTACCTGCGCTGCTTGAAATCACAATGACGATGTGGCCCTTTCTCATTTCAAAGCGAAAACAGAACAAAGGAAAAGTCCGTGGGAAAAGACAAAAGCGACAGGGCAGTCGAGTTGACCATCGACGGCAAGGAGCGGGTTTTCGACATCGACAATCCGAAGCTGCCGGGATGGGTGAAGGACGAAGCATTTTCCTCGGATGACTACCCCTACAAGAAGAAACTTGACTGGGACGAGTATGAAAAGGAGCTGGAGGCCCTGCAGATCGAGCTGGTCAAGGTCCAAAGCTGGCTCGGCGAAACCGGCAAACGCATCATCTCGGTTTTCGAAGGCCGTGACGCCGCCGGCAAGGGCGGATCCATCGGAGCAACACGGGCATACATGAACCCGCGCGCGGCGCGTATTGTCGCCCTGCCCAAGCCAACCGAAACCGAGCGCGGACAATGGTATTACCAGCGCTATGTCGATCACTTCCCCACCTCCGGCGAATTCGTCATGTTTGACCGCTCCTGGTACAATCGCGCCGGTGTCGAGCCGGTGATGGGGTTTTGCACTCCGGAGCAGTATCTGCATTTTCTCGAGGAGACCCCGAATTTCGAGCGGATGCCGGTGAAGGAGGGAATCTATCTTTTCAAGTTCTGGCTCAATATCGGCCGCGAAATGCAGCTCAAGCGGTTTCACGACCGCCGCCACAGCAAGCTCAAGTCCTGGAAATTGTCGCCGATGGATATTGCCAGCCTGAACAAGTGGGATGACTACACCGAAAAGCGCGACGTGATGCTGAAGGAAACCCATTCCAGTTATGCGCCGTGGACCGTGGTGCGCGCCAATGACAAGCGCCGCGCCCGCCTCAATGTGATCCGCACGATCTTGAGCGAACTTCCCTACACCGGCAAGGACAAGGGCGCGATTGGCGATATCGACGAGGACATCGTCAGCTCCGGCCCCGGAGCGGTCAACCGCTGAGACGACCGATGGTCATTCCGGACGCGGCAGGTTCGGGCGTCCCTGTCGCGGCAGGTTCGGGCGTCCCTGTCGCGGGAATGAAGCATCGGCAGAAGTTGAAAAACAGGCACATGGGCGACCGTTTTCCGCGCGAAAAGTGACGTTTACGTCAAAGGAAGGCATTGCAACCGGAACGCCGCCGCTCTAAATCTTCTATCATGAGGGACGCAGGGAAGAGGAGCCCCGCGGCAAGATGATGATCCGCGTCCGTGTCCGCAAAGCGAGGGAGTGAAAAACATGACAAACACTGCTGCCGACGACCGCATCTGGCTGCAATCCTACCCACCTGATACGCCCGCCGAGATCGGGCCGCTGTCTTATCCCTCCGTGGGTGCATTGATCGAGGATTCGTTCAGAAAATATCCCGGCCGGCCGGCATTCACCTGCATGGGCAAGACTATCACCTATGCCGAGATGGAGAAACTCTCCTCTTCGATCGGAGCCTGGCTGCAGTCTCTGGGGCTGGAGAAGGGCGACCGGGTCGCGCTGATGATGCCCAACATCCTGCAGATGCCGGTGGCGATGGCGGCCGTGCTGCGCGCCGGCTACGCGGTGGTCAATGTCAACCCGCTCTACACGCCGCGCGAACTCGAGCACCAGCTCACGGATTCAGGCGCCAAGGCGATCATCATTCTCGAGAACTTCGCCATTACCCTGCAACAGGTTATCGCCCGCACAGGCGTCAAGCACGTCTGCGTCGCGACCATGGGGGATCTGCTCGGACTGAAGGGCCATCTGGTCAATTTCGTGGTCCGCAAGATCAAGAAAATGGTGCCCGACTGGTCACTTCCCGGCCATGTGAGTTTCAAGGCCGCGCTGTCGTCGGGCGAGGGCAAAACCCTCAAGCCGGCAGACTCCAGACCTGATGACGTGGCGTTCCTGCAATATACCGGCGGAACCACGGGGGTATCCAAGGGTGCAACGTTGATCAACTCCAACGTGCTGGCGAATGCGGCGCAGAACAATATGTGGCTTCCGGCAGCCTTCATCAACAAGCCAAGGCCGGAAGTTCTTGTCTATGTCTGTGCCCTGCCGCTTTACCATATCTTTGCCCTGACGGTGAACGCGCTGATGGGCATGTCCCAGGGCGCCCACAACATCCTGATCCCGAACCCGCGCGACATCCCCGGCTTCGTCAAGGAACTGCAGAAATTCGAGTTCCACGTTTTCCCCGGACTCAACACCCTGTTCAACGGATTGCTGAACAACGAGGCTTTCCAGCAGCTCAATTTCAAACCCCTGCTGCTGACCCTGGGCGGCGGAATGGCGGTTCAGCGTCCTGTGGCCGAGCGATGGAAACAACTGACCGGCTGCGTTATCTCGGAAGGCTACGGCCTGTCGGAAACCTCCCCGGTGGCGACAGCCAACCGGTTTGACGCCACCGAATTCACCGGCACCATCGGCCTCCCGCTGCCCTCGACCTATATCGACATCCGTGACGAAGACGGCAATTCGGTGCCGCTCGGCGAAGTGGGCGAGATCTGCATCAAGGGACCCCAGGTGATGGCGGGGTACTGGAACCGGCCCGAAGAGACCCAGCAGGCGATGTCCGCCGACGGGTATTTCCGCTCCGGCGATATGGGCTTCATGGATGACAAGGGTTTCACCAAGATCGTCGACCGCAAGAAGGACATGATTCTGGTCTCCGGTTTCAACGTCTATCCCAATGAGATCGAAGAAGTGGCGGTGGCGCATCCAGGCATCGCCGAAGCAGCTGCAATCGCCATCCCGGATGAGAATTCCGGAGAGGCGGTGAAGCTGTTCATCGTCCGCAAGGACCCGAACCTGACCGAGGCCGACGTCAAGGCGCATTGCGCCACCGGGCTTACCAACTACAAGCGCCCCAAGGTCATTGTGTTCAAGGACGACCTGCCAAAAACCAATGTCGGCAAGATTCTGCGCAGGGAACTGCGCGATCTGTGAACCGGTGCGGTTGTGCCGCGGCTTTGCAAAGCTCGCACAGCCGACCGGTCAGACTGCTTCCAGCGAGACCCGGAAGCCGCGGGAAACTTGATTTTCCGCGGCTTCCGCCGCATAGGTGGGCAACCCAACATGGAGGCCCGCCCCTTGTCGAACACCGTTGATCTGGCTCTGTCCCGCCTCAAAACCCATCATGAAGACGGCGCCGTCAGCAATCTGCGTGCGGCGTTTCAAACCGATGCTGATCGTGCCCGGCGCTATACAATCGGGCTCGATGACCTGCGCATGGATTTTTCCAAATGCGCGATTGCCGAGGACACGCTCGGGCTTTTGGAGGCACTTGCCGTCGCGGCGGATGTCGAAACAAAGCGCGACCGGATGTTCGCTGGCGAACCAGTCAACATCACCGAAGGCCGGGCGGTGCTGCACACCGCGCTGCGCGCTGCGCCGGATGGTGACATCCGGGTGGATGGCGAAAACGTGGTTCCCGGCGTCCATGCGGTGCTCGATGCAATGGGCGCTTTTTCGAACGGGATCCGCGACGGCTCGATTTGCGGCGCCACCGGCAAGGCCTTCACCGATATTGTCAATATCGGCATCGGCGGCTCGGACCTCGGTCCGGTGATGGCAACCCTGGCGCTGGCACCCTATCATGACGGGCCAAGATTGCATTTCGTCTCCAATGTCGACGGCGCCCATATCACCGACACGCTTTGCGGCCTTGATCCGGCGACCACGCTGATCATTGTCGCGTCGAAGACCTTCACCACCATCGAGACCATGACAAACGCCGCCACGGCCCGGGATTTCATCGTCTCTGCGCTCGGTGAAAGCGCCGTGGCGCAGCATTTTGCCGCTGTCTCCACCGCGCTCGACAAGGTGGCGAAATTCGGCCTCGACCAGACTCGTGTCTTCGGGTTCTGGGATTGGGTCGGCGGACGTTATTCGCTCTGGTCAGCCATCGGATTGCCGCTGATGATCGCCATCGGGCCCAGGGCGTTCGGTGATTTCCTGGCCGGCGCACGCGCCATGGACGAACACTTCAAGGCGGCGCCGGTCCGCCAGAACCTGCCGATGATGCTGGGCCTGATCGGAATCTGGCACCGGTTGGTCTGCAACCATCCGAGCCGGGCGATCATTCCCTATGAGCAACGGCTGTCGCGCTTTCCGGCCTATCTGCAACAACTCGACATGGAATCAAACGGCAAATCAGTGACCATCGACGGCGAACCGCTGACGACAGCCTCCGGGCCGATCGTCTGGGGCGAACCCGGCACCAACGGCCAGCACGCGTTCTTCCAGCTCCTGCATCAGGGCACCGATGTCATCCCGGTCGAATTCATCATCGCGGCGAATGGCCATGAACCGGAACTCAGCCATCAGCACGAGTTGCTGATCGCCAATTGCCTGGCACAATCGGAAGCGCTGATGCGGGGCCGGACCCGCGAGGAGGCCCGCGCACAGATGGTCGCCAGCGGCGCTTCCGCGCAGGAAGCCGAGCGCCTGGCGCCGCACAAGACATTCCCGGGCAACCGGCCTTCGATCACGCTTGTGCATGACAAGCTGACGCCGTTCACACTCGGACGGTTGATTGCGCTTTACGAGCACCGGGTGTTTGTCGAGGCACAGATCTTCGGCATCAACGCCTTTGATCAATGGGGTGTGGAGCTGGGCAAGGAACTGGCGACAGGACTGTTGCCGGTGGTCAAGGGCGAAAGCGACGGCGATGGCCATGACGCCTCGACGCTGATGCTGGCGGCAACGATCATCAAGATGCGCAAAAAAGGCTGATCAGAACCCGATCTCGTTGGCCCAGGGCGGATTGGCGCCCGGCCGCGAGACGGTCACCGCGGCGGCCCTGGCGCCAAGGCTCAGTGCGTTGCCGATCGCATCGACAGACAACGACCTGATCGCGGTTTTGTCCAGCACACCGTCGCGCTTGAGCGACGCCAGAATGCCGGCGTTGAACGTGTCGCCTGCCCCGACGGTGTCGGCGACTGTGACGGGCACTCCCTCGACCTCGACCCGGCCATCCCTGGTGAAACCGACCGCGCCCTTCGGCCCCCGCGTGAACACCACCAGGCTGGGGCCGTTATCGAGCCACACCTTCGCAGCGCTTTCCATATCGGTCATGCCGAACCATTCAAGATCCTCATCTGACATCTTGAGAATATCGCTCATGGCGATCATCCGGTCGATGCGCGCGCGGTGCTTGGCCGGGTCGGTTATAAATCCAGGACGGATATTCGGGTCGAGCGAGATTACGCGCGATCCGCATTCGCGACGCATCAGGCTTTCGTAGGTTGACCCGCAAGGGTCCGGGATCAGACTGATCGCACCGAAATGCAGCGCTTCGACATCGCCGCCCAATGCCGGCAAATGCGCCTCGGTGAGCATTCGGCCAGCGGTATTCTCGTCAATGAAGGCGTAGCTTGCCTGGCCGTTGACCAGCCGCACGAAGGCCAGCGTGGTATGCAGGTCAAGGGTAGCGCAATAGCTGTGATCGACGCCGCTTTCGGTCAGCACCTTGCGCAGGATGTCGCCAAACATGTCGCTTGAAAGGCCGGTCAGGAAACCCGTTGGCAAACCAAGCCGGCCAAGCGCGATGGCCGTGTTGAACACCGCGCCGCCGGCATAGGGCGCAAACGCATCCTCACCGCGTGTGGTGGCGCGCGGCAGCATGTCGATGAGTGCTTCCCCACAACAGATGATCATTGCCGTTTCCTCCACTCGCCGGCCGGAATGGCCGGTCTTTGCGTTATTGTCCGGGAAGTTCGCTGACGCCACCATGCTCGCCCGACCAAGCCAGCGGCGCATCCAGAAAAGCCTCCACCGAAGCCAGTGTCGCCGGGTCAAAAGCTTGCTGCCTGGTGGCCGCTGCCAGCACATCGCGCCAGGTCGCCAGATAATGAAGCGTCACCTTGCCGTTGGCGAAACGCTGTTCGGCCTCACCGAAAATTCCGTAGTAGAACAGCGCGATACCGTGATCGACCGTGCAGCCGGCTTCGCGGATGGCGTCGATGAAGGTGAACATGGAGCCGCCCGCTGTGGTCAGGTCCTCGATGACCAGCACCCGCGAGCCCTCCGGCAATTCGCCCTCGATCTGCGCGTTGCGGCCATGACCCTTGGGCTTCTTGCGCACATAGATCATCGGCAGGCCGAGCCGCTCGGCCAGAAAGGCGGCAAAGGGAATGCCTGCGGTTTCGCCACCGGCGATGCAATCGAACTGCTCGAAACCTGCCTCGGACAGGACGGTCGCCGCAGCAAAATCCATCACGGCGGAGCGGATGCGCGGATAGGAGATGAGCTTTCTGCAATCGATGTAGACCGGGCTCACCATGCCGGACGCGAGCTTGTAGGGCTCGGTGGCGTTGAAATGCACCGCCTTGATTTCCAGAAGCTGGCTGGCGACGAGTTCGGCGATCTTCGCCTTGTCAGGAAATGTGTTGGAAAACATCGGCGGCGCTCCCGGATCAAACGGTCGGGCCAGTTTCGTTGAAACCGCCCCGTTTCTCGGCGATCCGAATACCAGCTTCACCGCGAGCTTGAAAGGGTGTTAGGCAACTTCCCAGTGGATGGGCAAAAGCGGATCAAAGACCGTCACCGGACCGTCACCGGTTTCAATCCTGGCCGGCCAGGTGACCGGGTTGTCGCGGCGCACCAGCCTGACCGTCTGCTCATTGACCGGAAGCCGGTACCAGGCAGGCCCGTTGAGACTGGTGAAACCTGCCAGCTTGTCGAGCGCGTTCTCCTCCTCGAAAACATGGGCGAGGCAGGACAATGTGTTGATCGAGGTAAAAATACCGGCACAGCCGCAGGCGCATTCCTTCAACGGATCGACATGGGGGGCGGAATCGGTGCCGAGGAAAAACCGCTTGTCACCAGAAGTCACCGCCTTGCGCAGCGCCAGACGGTGACTTTCGCGCTTGGCCACAGGCAGGCAATAATAGTGAGGCTTGATGCCGCCGGCGAGAATGGCATTTCGGTTGATCATCAGATGATGAGTGGTGATGCTGGCGGCCAGATTGCCGTCCGACTGCATCACATAATCAACGCCATTGGCGGTGGTGACGTGCTCAAGCGTGATCCTGAGCTCGGGCAACTGCCTGCGCAGCGGATCGAGCACGGTTTGGATGAACACCGCCTCCCGGTCGAAAATATCGACCGCCGGATCGGTGACTTCGCCATGGATGCAAAGCGGCATGCCGATTTCAGCCATCTTTTCCAGCACCGGCATGACCTTGCCAAGATCACGCACGCCGGAATGGGAATTGGTGGTGGCGCCGGCCGGGTAGAGCTTCACCGCAGTCACCAGTCCCGAGGCGTGGGCGCTGGCGACATCGGCGGGATCGGTGCCCTCGGTCAGATAGAGCGTCATCAGCGGTGTGAACTCGAGACCGGCCGGCAATGCTGCCCGAATGCGGTCGCGATAGGCAGCCGCATCCGCGCCGGTCACCACCGGCGGCACCAGATTGGGCATGATGATGGCGCGGGAGAAATCGCGGGCCGAACAAGCCAGCACGCCTTCGAGCATGGCGCCATCGCGCAAATGCAAATGCCAGTCATCGGGCTTGGGAATTGTGAGTTCGACCACGGTGGCGTTTCCTTAATCTCTGCCCTAAATGATTTCCGGACGGGTTGACCTTTGGCGCCGGGACGGCGACGTATGGGCAAGCCTTTAACAGGCATTCGAGTTGCAAGGAAAGATATCATGGATCTGGGACTGACAGGAAAACGGGCTTTGGTGCTGGCGTCGTCGCGCGGGCTGGGGCTTGGCGTGGCCGAGGCAATCGCGGCGGAAGGCGCGGACGTGATGATCAGCGGACGCGACGGCGCCCGGCTTGAAGCCGCCGCCAATGCCATCAACGCGCGCGGCGCGGGCAAGGCGCATTTCGTGGTCTGCGACCTCTCCGACAAGGCAACCCCGGCGCAATTGCAGGAGACCATCGAGAAGGATTTCGGCAGGCTCGACATTCTGGTCAACAACACCGGCGGCCCGCCGCCCGGTGCGATGAGCGACGCCGACCTTTCGGTTGTGCACCGCCAGTTCGAAATCATGGTTCTCAGCGTGATGGATGTCACCGCACGGTTTCTGCCGGGCATGCGGGCGCAGGGCTGGGGCCGGGTGCTGACCATCGCCTCCTCCGGCGTAATCCAGCCGATCACCAATCTGGGTCTGTCCAATGCACTCCGGGCATCACTGGTCGGATGGTCGAAATCGATGGCCAACGAAACCGCCACCGATGGCGTGACCTTCAACATGCTGCTGCCGGGACGGATCGATACAGACCGGCTCAAGGAACTCGACGCCGCCAATGCCAAGCGCTCCGGCAAGAGCCTGGACGATGTTGCGCACGCAGCCCGGGTGCAGATCCCGGTCGGCCGTTATGGCGCGGTGGAAGAATTCGGCGCAGCAGCCGCATTCCTGGTCAGCGCGCGGGCGAGCTACATCAACGGCTCGATGATCCGTTGCGACGGCGGCGCGATCAAATCTGTCTGACCGAAGTCGGGGGCCGGGCCGGACTGGCCCGGCCCACCATCAGACAGCGCGCTTGAGGCTTTCCTCGATATAGGTCTTCCGCAAACCCAGCGTCACCGGTCCGGGCTTGCCGCCGGAGAGTTCGACGCCGTCGATGGACACAACCGGACCGACAAAAGCCGATGCGGACGAAATGAAAGCCTCTGCGGCATTCTTTGCTTCCTCGATGGTGAATTCGCGCTCTTCGATCCGCACCCCGTTCACGGAGGAATATTGCATCAACGCGGCCCGCGTGATGCCGGGCAGGATCGAATGCGACAGCGGGCGGGTGACGATGGCGCCCTGTTTGGTGACGATGAACGCATTGTTGGACGTGCCTTCGGTGACCACGCCGTCGCGCACCATCCAGGCGTCGTCGGCGCCACGGGCCTTGGCCTCCATCTTGCCCAGCGAGGGATACAGCAACTGCACGGTCTTGATGTCACAGCGTCCCCAACGCAAATCCGGAATCGAGATGATCTTCATGCCATCCCTGGCCACCGCTGTGTCGATCAGCGGGCGGCTCTGGGTGAACAGCACCAGCGTCGGCGTCAGCTTTTCGGTGTCGAACATGAAGTCGCGGTCAACAGCGCCCCGGGTCATCTGCAGATAGACGACGCCCTCCTCCACCTTGTTGCGGCTGACCAGTTCGCGATGGATCGCCAGCAGGTCATCGTCGCTGACGGTGAACCGCATGCCGAGTTCGCCAGCAGAGCGGTGCAGGCGCGCCATATGCGCGGAGAAATCGATCAGCTTGCCGCCAAGCACGGAGGCGACTTCATAAATCCCGTCGCCGAACAGGAACCCGCGATCAAACACCGAGACCTTGGCCTCGTTTTCCGGCAGATATTCTCCGTTGACATAAACCGTGCGCATCGCAATCCCCTTGTTTCCGACCATATTTCTCTTGCCAGAAAACACGTTCGCCCGCCAACCGGTTTTTCGCAATCCGGCGCAATCTCCGCACAGGTTCACCGCGTTAGACAGAGTGAGACCTGCCGCCGGAACCCGATCATGACTGAGCGCATCGCCTATACCAAACCCTCGATTACCGAGCTTGAAGTCGAGTATGCGACGGACGCCGCGCGCAATGGCTGGGGCGCCCGTTGCTATGATTACATCCACAGGCTGGAGCGCGATTTCGCCGCTCATCTCGGCGTCACTCACGCCATCGCCACATCCAGCTGCACCGGCGCGCTGCACCTGGGCCTGGCCGCACTTGGCGTGGGTCCGGGCGACGAGGTGATCCTGGCCGACAGCAACTGGATCGCTTCTTGTGCTCCGGTCCTCCACCTCGGCGCCAAACCGGTTCTGGTCGATATACTGGAGGAGACCTGGTGCCTTGACCCGGCACTTGTCGAAGCCGCGATCACGCCGCGGACGAAGGCGATCATCGCCGTTCATCTGTATGGCTCGTTGTGCGACATGGACGGGCTTATGGAGATCGGTGCGCGCCATGGCATCGCGGTGATCGAGGACGCTGCTGAAGCGATCGGTTCAGCCTGGGGCGAAAGGCGCGCCGGATCCAGAGGCATCTTCGGCACCTTCTCGTTTCACGGCACCAAGACCATGACCACCGGCGAAGGCGGCATGTTCGTGACCAGCGACCGCGACCTGTTCGAACGGGTCACAACGCTGTCCAACCACGGTCGCGACGCCGGCGAACCGCGCCAGTTCTTTCCTACCGTGACCGGCTACAAGTTCAAGATGGCCAATATCGCCGCCGCCATCGGCTGCGCCCAGGTTGACCGGCTCGGCGAGCTGATTGCCGGCAAGCGCAGGATCATGGCGCGCTATCGTGATCTGCTGACGGATCTGGACGGGATTGCACTCAATGCCGAACCTGAGGGCACCACCAATGGCTACTGGATGCCGACAGCCGTGTTCGACCGGGATACCGGGGTGACCCGAGAAAAGTTGATTGCGGCGTTTCAAGACGCCAATATCGACGCGCGGGTTTTCTTCTGGCCGTTGTCGGATCTGCCGATGTTCGATCCCCGCCCGGAGAATGCGAACGCCCGGGACATTGCCGGGCGCGCCATCAACCTGCCGAGCTATCACGACATGAATGAACTGGCCCAGGCGCGCGTTGCCGACGTGATCGCCGGGCTGTTGAAAGCCCGCTGACAGGTGTTTCCTGGGCAGATCTCAGGCATCGGGCTTGGTTGGGCAGGAGCCACCGGCACCAGTGGATTTGTCGGTCAGTTCGATTGCAACCTTGTTGTTCAATTCCGGATCGCGAGTTTCGGAATTGCGGTCACGAACTGTCCACCCCAGTCTCTGATATAGGAAAGCTGGTTCCTGATTTCTGTCTCGATGTTCCATGGCAATATCACCACCTTGTCTGGTTGCTCTGATTTGAGCCGGTCCTCACTCACGATCGGAATATGCGAGCCGGGCATGTAACGCCCCTGCTTGGCCGGGTTCCGGTCGACAACGAAAGCTACATCGCGCGCAGTCGCACCTGCGAAATTCAGCAGTGTGTTGCCCTTGGCCGCTGCGCCGTAGGCCGCGACTTTGTGGCCGGCTGCATGCGCATCGCCAAGGAACCGGCAAAATGCATCGCGCGCCGCTTCCGCGTTCGCCTGAAAGCCGGCATAATATGTCTCGCTTTCCAATCCCGCCTGGCGCTCGGTGTTCAGCATGGAAGCCACCGCCGGGGTGACCGGGTGGGCATGATGATCGGCGCGGCAGGCATAGACCCTGAGGCTGCCGCCGTGATGCGGCGTGACACCCACATCGAACACACTCAGCCCGTTCGCACGGAAAATGCGATCAACCGCCAGCAGCGACAGATAGGAGTAGTGTTCGTGATAGGCGGTGTCGAACTGGTTGCCGCGCACCATTTCCAGAATATGCGGAAACTCGAAAGTCGCCACACCGGCCGGCTTGAGCAGGTTTGCGAAACCCGCCACGAAATCATTGATATCCGGCACATGAGCCAGAACATTGTTGGCAGCGACGAGATCGGCCTGCCTTCCCTGCTGCGCCAGCCTGGCGGCCAGATCGCGCCCGAAGAAATCCTCGATCATGTCAATGCCCCGGGCGCGGGCGGCTTGCGCCGTATCGCGGGTCGGCTCGACACCGTAGCAGGGAATCCCGATCTGCTTGACGTATTGCAGAAGATAGCCGTCATTGGCGGCGATCTCCGCCACCAGACTGGTCTCTCCCAGAGCAAACCGCTCGCGCATGTCGGCAACATAGGTTCTGGCGTGATCGAGCCAGGTTCGGGAGAATGACGAGAAATAGGCGTAATCGCCGGAAAAGAATTCCTCCCGGTCGGCAAAGTCCTCGGTCTGGGTCAGCCAGCACGAGGTGCAGGTGCGGATGACCAGCGGATAGCGCTTTTCCGGTCGCGTCAGGTCTTCTGCATCAAGATAGGAATTGGAAGGCGGCGCCTGCCCGAGATCGAGAAACGGAATGAAATCGCCGCCGCCGCAATGCCTGCACCGCATCATCGGCTCACCCCGGCATCTTCAATCAACCCGAACGCGGCGTCGCGCGCCGACAGCCCGGTGACCGGCAACGGCCAGGCGATCGCCAGCCTCGGATCATCATGGCGCAATCCGGACTCGGCTTCAGCCGTGTAGGGCGCGGAATGGACATAGATCAGTTCGACATCGTCGGTCAGCGTCTGAAACCCGTGGGCGAAGCCTTCGGGCAGATACATCGCTGTCGCCGATGCTTCCGAAAGTTCGGCTGCGGCATGGCGGTAACGGGTCGGGCTTGCGGCGCGGACATCAACGGCGACATCAAGGACCGTGCCGCGAATGCACACCACAAGCTTGGCCTCGGCATGGGGCGGGAGCTGGAAGTGCATGCCGCGCACCGTGCCGCGCCGCGTCGTACGGCTGTGATTGATCTGGGCGACCGGGCCGGGCCAGCCGATTTCCGCCAGCGCTTCGGCGCAGAAAATCCGGGCGAATGCGCCACGATCGTCAATAAAAGTCCTGCGGTGGACAAGCACCGGTCCGCCAAGCGCTTCCGGCATCAGCGGCGTTATGGTGAAGGGCTGCACGCTCACGCCACGCACTCCACCGTGGCATGCCTTGCGGCATCGAGATAGGCGCGGCAGTCGGTCTCGCAAAGCTCGCGCGCGGACCGGCCGTTGAGCAATCCGCTATACCACAGTGCTGTCCGCGCCACTGTTTGCTCCAGATCCCACAGCCCGGATATGCCGAGATCGGTCTCGGCAAGCGCGGGATCGAGCGCCAGCGCATGCGCTTCGGCGGGACCTGCCCGGGATTCGGCATAACGGGTGCGGGCATCGCCGAAATGGTTCGCGGCAAGCGTCAGCACGTGGCGCACGGTGGCGCTGTCGAAACGCGGACCGAAATTGTAGGCCGGGGCAAGATCCGCGCCGGCGTCAGGCCTCGACGCCAAACGTTCCGCCAACACCAGATAGCCGCGCAACGGCTCAAGCACATGCTGCCATGGCCGGGTGGCCAGCGGCCGGCGCACCTCGAGTGTCGCTCCCGCCGACCAGGCCCGTATCGCATCGGGCAACAGCCGGTCCTCGGCCCAGTCGCCGCCGCCGATCACATTGCCGGCCCGTGCCGTGGCAAGGCCACAGCCACCCGCTTCAAACTGCGGGCGCCAGCCGGTCGCCACCATTTCACAGGCGGCCTTGCTGGCGGAATAGGGATCTTCCCCGCCAAGCGGATCGGTTTCGCGGAATGGCCGGCCATCGCCACAATTGCGATACACCTTGTCGGTGGTGGTGATGACGATGGCGCGCGCCGTGCCGGCTTTTGCCAGCGCCTGCAGGAGATTGTTGGTGCCCGACACATTGGTGGCGAAGGTGCCGGCCGGATCGGCATAGCCGCGGCGCACCAGCGATTGCGCCGCCAGGTGGAAGACGATCTCCGGCTTTGCGCGGGCAACGAGAGCGGAGAGCGCCTCCGCATCGCGGATATCGACGGTCTCGCGGGGCAGCCGGGCCTGCGAATGCAGCAACGGAAACAACGCCGAAGGTTGTTCAGGCGGCAGCGAGCAACCGGTCACCTCCGCACCCATGGCTTCGAGCCAAAGCAGCAGCCAGGATCCCTTGAAACCGGTGTGGCCGGTCAGAAGCACCTGGCGGCCCCGCCAGAACTTCGGATCCGGCAGGTTGTGGCTCACCAGCTTTTCCACGGCGCGACCCCCTCGGTCCAGAGAGCTTCGAGCATGGTCTTGTCGCGCAATGTGTCCATCGGTTGCCAGAAACCGCGATGGAAGAATGCCCGCAACTCTCCGTCCCGGGCCAGTTCCGCCAGCGGCTCGCCCTCGAAGCTGGTGCGGTCGCCTTCAATCCGGTCAAGCACCGCATTGGACAGGACAAAAAAACCGCCATTGATGAACCCGCCCTCGCCCTGCGGCTTTTCGATGAACCCCTGAACCTCGTCTCCGGCAAGCTTGAGAGCGCCGAAGCGGGCCGGCGGACGCACCGCGGTGACGGTGGCCAGGCGGCCATGGGACTTGTGAAAACCGATGGCTGCGGAAATATCGACATCGGACAGGCCATCGCCATAGGTGAAGCAAAAGCTCTCCTCACCCTCGAGATAGTCAGCGACACGCTTGAGCCGGCCGCCGGTGAGCGTGGTCTCGCCGGTGTCGACAAGGGTCACCCGCCAGTCCTCGGCGCTCTGGCGGTGGAAATGGACCGTGTTGTCAGACATGTCAAAGGTCATGTCCGACATGTGCAGCGCATAATTGGCGAAATATTCCTTGATCACATAGCCGCGAAAGCCGCAGCATATGATGAAATCTCGGACGCCATGGCCGTGATAGAGCTTCATGATGTGCCACAGGATCGGCCGTCCGCCGATTTCCACCATGGGCTTGGGTTTGAGATGGGTCTCTTCGGACAATCGCGAACCGAGGCCGCCGGCGAGAATGACTACCTTCATGCTGCCACTCCCTGAATGGGCCGCACCGATTGCTGGACACAGGCAAGCCTGCCAGCCTGGCCTTGCAGCCGGATGGTGCATTCAGGCCCGGATGTCGCCCCATGCTTCATGATGCCCGATATTCTCCTGGCAATCTGCTTGTCGAAGCTAGGCATGCAAGCTTTCCCGAGGCTGTCGCGGTGTCCGGAACTGTCCGTCAGGGATGGGGATCAAGCATTGTTCCGGCGGTCCGCCTTGCCTATAAGTGATCCATGATGCTTGCGCGCGGCGCATGCGAAAGCGACACACGCCACAACCGGCGCAGCACGAGGACACTATGCTCGAAAAAGGCAAGCTTTATGTCGGCACCAGCCGCAATCCCGACGACAGCATCAACAAGGGCGAATATCTTGACCTCAAATATGCCAACCGGCACGGGCTGATCACCGGCGCCACCGGCACCGGCAAGACGGTGACGCTGCAAATCCTCGCCGAGAGCTTTTCCAATGCCGGCGTCCCGGTGTTCTGCGCCGACGTCAAGGGCGACCTTTCGGGCATCGCCATGATCGGCGAAGACAAGGATTTCCTTGAAAAGCGCGCCAAGACAATCGGTCTCGATCCCTACGAGTTCCAGGAATTTCCGGTCATCTTCTGGGACCTGTTCGGCGAGAAAGGCCACCGTGTCCGCACCACGATCTCGGAAATGGGTCCGCTTCTGCTGGCGCGGCTGATGGATATGTCGGATGCGCAGGAAGGCGTGCTCAACATCGCCTTCAAGCTGGCGGACGAAAACGGGTTGCCGCTGCTCGATCTCAAGGATCTGCGGTCGCTGCTCGGCTATATGGCCGGCGAAACCGAAAAACTCTCGGCGATGTATGGCAACATCACCAAGCAGTCGCTGGCCACGATCCAGCGCGGATTGCTGGTGCTGGAGCAACAGGGTGCTGAAAATTTCTTCGGCGAACCGGCGCTGAAAATCGCCGACATCATGCGCACCACCAATGACGGCCGCGGCGCGATTTCGGTGCTGGCCGCCGACAAGCTGATGATGAACCCCCGGCTTTACGGAACATTCCTGCTGTGGCTTTTGTCGGAATTGTTCGAGGAGCTTCCCGAAGTCGGCGATTCCGACAAACCACGGCTGGTGTTCTTTTTCGACGAGGCACATCTGCTGTTCGACGAGGCGCCAAAGATCCTGATCGACCGCGTCGAACAGGTGGTCCGCCTGATCCGCTCCAAGGGCGTCGGCGTGTATTTTGTCACCCAGAACCCGCTTGATGTGCCCGAAACCGTGCTGTCCCAGCTCGGCAACCGCATCCAGCATGCGCTCAGGGCCTATACGCCGCGCGAGCAGAAGGCGGTGAAGGTGGCCGCGGAAACCTTCCGGCCCAACCCGGCATTCGATTGTTTCGAGGCAATCACCCAACTGGGCGTCGGCGAAGCCCTGGTTTCCACTCTTGGCGCCAAGGGTGTGCCGTCGATGGTCGAACGCACGCTGGTTCGTCCGCCCTCGTCCCGTCTCGGGCCGATTACCGAGCCGGAGCGGGTAAAGGTGATGGCGGTCAGTCCGGTCGCAGGTCAGTATGATACCGATCTTGATCGCGACAGCGCTTTCGAGATGTTGCAACGGCGCGCCGAGGAAGCGGCGAAGGCCGAAGAGGAAGAACGCAGCCGCGAAGAGAAAAAGGCCGAGAAGCCGCCTGAAAGCCGCCGCTGGACACTGCCCGGTTACGGCGATGACGAGGCCAGCGGCAGCCGCCGGACCACCAAGAGCCGCTCGCGCCCCGGCTATCAACGCCAGACTGTAACCGAGGCGGTTATCAAATCGGTGGCGCGTTCAGCCGCCACCTCGCTTGGACGGGCTCTGGTACGCGGAATTCTGGGCTCGCTCAAGAAGGGTTTTTAGAGTGCACGTTACCTCGTCGAAGCACCGGGGTACTTCTCCAACCAGCGACTGGAACAATCGTTCGGGTCGAGTCTCAGGTTACCAAAATCGGGGTTCGGTTGGGCACCCGGTCATAGAGATCGCAGATATCCTGGTTGAGCAGGCGCACGCAGCCTGACGACACCGCCTTGCCGATCGACTGGTATTCCGGGCTTCCGTGCAGGCGGTAGAGGGTATCCTCGCCATTCTGGAAGATATAGAGCGCACGGGCACCCAGCGGATTGTCGAGACCGGGCGGCATGCCGCCGTTTTCGGCCGACCAGCGCTCCAGTTCGGGCTGGCGTGCAATCATTTCACCCGGCGGCGTCCATTTCGGCCACTTCTGTTTCCACTGAACAATCGCCCGGCCCGACCAGGAGAAGCCCTGGCGCCCGATGCCTACGCCATAGCGCATTGCACGACCATTTTCCCGGACCAGATACAGGAAGCGGTCCGATGTGCTGACAACGATGGTGCCGGGCCGTTCGCCGGTGGGATCGGCAACCTCCTGACGCAGATATGCCGGATCGATCTCGGTGTAGGGAATGGCCGGCAGCGGAAACTGCTCATCGAGCTTGGGTCCGTACATGGCGTCGTAATAGGCGGACGCCCGCCCCAATCCACTGGTGCGGTTATCCGGCGTCCGGTAAACCGGGGTGGTTTCATCGACGAAGCGCCTGGTTGTCTGGCCAGCGCAGCCAGCCAGCGCAGCGGTCGCCGCCGTGCCGAGCGCCAGAAAGCCGCGCCGGGAAAGCGGGCGCGATATCCGGGCGTGTGCGGATACGCCGTTCAAAATCCGGTCTTTGTTATCTGGGCCGATCATATTGCGGGAAGTCCTCAGGTCTCGAGAGATAGAATCGTCGCCAATATCCTTCCGAAGTTTCCTCCGGACCGATTCAACGCGCGTGGCACATTTGAGTTCCGATTGTGACTTTCCAACGTTTGGCTTGTGGCTAACTTGCCACAGTAAACCACAACAGGATGAACTCGCCGTGAACACGGTGTAAAAAACCCCGACGGACAGATTGGGCGCCACTTTCGAATTTCGCCGAGACTTGGCTCACCCCGCCCTGGCTGCGGGTTGCAAGCGGGGGAGGCGCGCCAGCCACTCGGCGTCGATCTGCTCGACGGCTAGCAACTGTTTGAGGAATGCGGCGCTCCAGTGATCGACATCGTGCGTTTCCAGATGGCTGTAGAGTGCGCTGTGTCGGTTCCTGCGTTCAGCCAGCGGCATCTCCAGGGCGGTCCTGATCGCATCGGCGAGGTCATGCGGGTCATGCGGGTTGACGATCAGCGCCTCGGCCATTTCCTCCGCCGCACCGGCAAATTGCGACAGGATCAGCACACCCGGATCGGTCTCGTCCTGGGCGGCAACATATTCCTTGGCCACCAGGTTCATTCCGTCAAACAGCGGCGTTACGAGGCCGACTTTGGACAAGCGAAACAGCACCGCGAGTTCGTCGCGCGGCAAGGCGCGATGTATATATTGCACCGGAGTCCAGTCGACCGTGCCGAAGCGGCCATTGATATGACCGGAAAGATGCTCCAGTTCCAACCGGATCTCCTTGTAGGCTTCGACATCATCGCGGGTCGGCGGGGCGATCTGCAGCAGCCCCACCTGACTGTGAAATTCCGGGTTCCCGGTCAGGAAGGTTTCGTAACCTGCAAGCCTTTGCGGCAGACCCTTTGAGTAATCCAGCCGATCCACACCGATCAGTCGCGGCAAGGGCGGCGGGGCAGTAGTTGCCGCCCCCTGGGCCGCCAGAGAGCGGAACCCGGTGACGTCGATGGAGATCGGAAAACAACGGATCACCACTTCCCGTCCCTTGATGCCCATATTGCCGTTGGCGCGCAATTCCCCGCCCAGAATGTGACGGAAAATGTTGATCATGTGGCCGAGATCCCGTCTGGTTTGAAGCCCGATCAGATCGTATTCTGCAAGCCATGCCGCCAACTGCCACCATTCGGGAATGGCCTTGAAGGTCTGCACGTCGGGAAGCGGAATGTGCAGAAAGAAGCCGATCCGGCATCGAACCCCGAGCGCCCTGAGTTCATGCGCCAGCGGGATCATCTGGTAGTCATGGATCCAGATCACATCGTCCAGGCGCACCGTCTCGGCGATCATTCTGGCCACTCTCCTGGCCACTTCGCGATAGGCCACTGCATAATGGGGTTTGACGTCGATAAGATCCACACGGCCATGCAGAGCCGGCCAGAGCACCGAGTTGGAGTACCCCAGATAATAGTCCCGGTAGAGTTCGGGCTCGAGTTCGAACAGCCCGATTTCGAAATCGGGGCGCTGATGAAACACCAGTGATGCGGAAGGGTTTTCAGACTGTTGCGGCGCTCCACCGATCCATAATCCGCCGTCCTTTGACAGCGCGTCCTTGAGCGCCACCACCAGCCCGCCCGAATCGCCGGAGCCGTCGGTCGAAGGCGCCCTGTTTGAAACTATGACCAGCCGTCCCATCGTCAGGCCCTCGTCCCGCCGGGCTGCACACGCAGCCAATCCTTGAAGGCCGAGGGGGTCGGTGTCCGGTAGCGTGCGCGGGTGGGACCATCGCCAATCTTGATCGTGACGCCGCCCCGTTCATCGATCCAGCGGAAGGCCGCTTCGTCTGTCTCGTCGTCCCCGGCGAACACGATGCCGCGACCTTCAAATTCCTCGAATCGCATGATCCGCTCGATGGCGTCGGCCTTGGAAATGCCATTCTGCTTGATCTCTATGGCCATCTTGGCGGACTGGAGGCCGAAATCACCATCATCATCTACGAGATCAGAGAGGAAATCGCGCACCTTGCCTTCAAGTTGCGGGTGCTGACGGAAATGCAGCACGATTCCGAAGCTCTTGTCCTCGGCAATCACACGCGGTTCGGCACCGGCAAACGCTCTCACGGCATCCTTGATGCGGGCAAGGCGTTCGAGATCACAGTCGACCCCCGGAATTTCGGTTTTGCCGTGGCGCAGCTCGGCTCCGTGACCGCCGGAAACGGTTCCCGCAAAACAATCGAGATAGCGGTCAAGGTCCCGCAGGTCGCGGCCCGAAACAACCGCGACAGCACTGGCATGACGTCTGTACAAGGCGTCCAGCAGTTCCGCATCTTCCGGGCCGAAGCGGATCGAATCCGGGGTGGGGGCGATGTCGACCAGGGTTCCGTCAAAATCGAGAAACAGTGCGGCTGCATCTGAGTCGAGGGTGAGTGTTTCGAGATCTTCCCGGGGGGCGGCTTCAGGCGCAAAGCCGATCATACTGTCATAATCCGATGCTTGTTTCATGGTTGAAAAGCTCTCCTTGCCTGTCCGTTAAACGGCCAAACGGATCGATCGTTCCGCAGCAATGACAAGAATATTTCAACAGGTCAGCGCCTGACAACCACCGGAATGGCCGGTGGTGGCCGACTGCGACAAACCGCGCCGGCGCCGCTAACGCACATCGCTTTCGCACGAATTGCGGCGACGCTTCAGCTCTTTGACTTCAAATGTGGTGATCGCAAAACCGCATCCCGGTCTTGCCCGAGCTGCCCTATTCGACGCCGTTGAGATCCGGCAGGATCAACGACGGCGACAGATCCCGGTATTCGTCGGGCATTCTGGCGCGGTTTATCCATACGGTTCGAAAACCGAATTTCGTGGCGCCTGCGACATCCCACCGGTTGGAGGACTGGAACGAGACTGCATCGGGATAGAGCCGGTAGGCGGTGGTGACCATCTCGTAGACAGCGGGATCTGTCTTGAAGGTTCTGAGTTCATCCACCGAGAAGACGTCATCGATCACCGAATCAAGTGCGGCGTTGCCGACCGCGGACGCAAGCATCGGCACCGAGCCGTTCGACAGGATCGCCACCCGCGCGCCGGTGGCCTTGAGCGCCTTGAGCACGCCAGGCACTTCCGGATAGCAATCGAGTTTGAAATAGGCATCAAGCAGATCGGCGCGCAAACTCCTGTCGGCGCTCGGGACGCGCTCGAAGGCGTGATCGAGCGCCTCTTCAGTGAGGGCCCAGAAATCCCGCCACTCGCGCATCAGCGCCCGGGTCCAGGAATACTCGAGCTGTTTGGCCCGCCAGATTTCCGACAATTGCTGCCCGTCGGGGCCAATTGCTTCGGCGTGACGGCGAACTGCCGAATGCACGTCGAACAAGGTTCCGTAAGCGTCGAATACATAAGCGGCATAGGCCATCGAAAACTCTCCCATTCCAGTGTCACGATGAACATGTTGCAGCGCAACAGTCAAGCTTCGGGCTTCGCCATGCCGGGATGCGTCAAAATCGCCTTCAATCCCGAAGCGAAACCGGACGCCTGCAAGCCCATGCGTTTGTTTGTTTCCCGCGGCGGCACCATCACGCAAGGATCGTGCTATTGCAATGTTTCGCTGCGGCTCAGTGCCAGCCGTGACTTGACGGACATGGCGGCGGCGTTCGATTGTCGTTCAGGCACGCACGATACACCCGCAGGAGGACACTATGGCCGTCGACACTCAAGCCCGCACCAAGACCTGGACCTATGTGGACGGCGACTGGCTGGAAGGCAATCCGCCGCTGATCGGCCCGGTGAGCCACGCCATGTGGCTTGGATCAACCGTGTTTGACGGCGCGCGCTGGTTTGACGGCGTGGCTCCGGATCTTGACCTGCACTGCCAGCGCGTCAACCGCTCCGCCAATGCCCTGGGCATGCGCGCGACGATGGACGCCGAGACCATCGAGGGCCTGGCGCATGAGGGTCTGAAAAAGTTCGACGGCAAGACCGCGGTCTACATCAAGCCGATGTACTGGGCCGAACACGGCGGCTACATGTCGGTGCCTGCCGATCCGGACTCGACCCGGTTCTGCCTGTGCCTGTTTGAAAGCCCGATGATCGCCTCTTCTGGATTTTCGGTGACGGTCTCGCCATTCCGGCGTCCAACCTATGAAACCGCACCGACCAACGCCAAGGCCGGTTGTCTCTACCCCAACAATGGCCGGGCGGTGATGGAGGCCAAGTCGCGCGGCTTCGACAATGCGCTGGTGCTCGACATGCTCGGCAATGTGGCTGAAACCGGCACCTCCAACATCTTCATGGTCAAGGACGGCGTGGTGTTCACACCGGCGCCGAACGGCACCTTCCTGTCTGGCATCACCCGGTCGCGCACGATGCGGCTGTTGCGCGAGGCGGGAACCGAGGTGGTGGAGAAATCCCTGTCGGTTGCCGATTTCATCGATGCCGACGAGATCTTCTCGACCGGCAACCACTCCAAGGTGGTGCCGGTGATCGGCATCGAGGATCGTAAACTGCAGGCGGGCCCCGTCGCACGCAATGCGCGCGAACTCTACATGGACTGGGCGCACGGCTGAGGCGGCCAGGACAGCGGGGAAAGCCGGATGATCGAAAGACGCAAACACTCGACCGGTTCACCGTTCGAAAAGGCGGCGGCCTATTCCAGGGCCGTGCGTCAGGGACCGTTTGTGCATGTCTCGGGCACCACCGGCTATGATTACGCCGCGATGGAAATGCCTGCCGATGTCGCCGATCAGGCCCGCAACTGCTTTACCACCATTGCCGCCTCGCTGGCGGCTCTGGACGCGAGCCTGAGCGACATCGTGCGGGTGAGGTATTATGTCACCAAGCCCGAACATTTCGATGCGGTCGCGCCGGTGCTGGCTGACTGCCTGGGCGGCATCGACCCGGCGGCGACAATGATCGTCTGCCAGTTGATCCGTCCGGAAATGCAGATCGAGATCGAGGTCACGGCCCAGGTTGCGTGACCGGATTGCGTCACCGGAGAAAGCGGTCCGCTCAGAGCTTGCCACCCATTTCGTCCTCGATGTGGATGCGGATGATCTCGTCGAATGAGCTTTCGGCGCGAAAACCGAGCTTGAGCGCGCGCTCCGCGGCAAATCCGCGAGGCCAGTTTGACACGATGTCCATGACCGCCTGATCAGGTTCGCTTCGGATAAGCGCCACCGCCCTGTCTCCTGCAATCCCGCGCAGCGCCTCGATCTGCTCGGCCACGGTGGCCGAGACACCCGGCATGTTGAGCACCCGCCGGTGCCCGACCGGGGATGTGTCCATGGTCGCGGCATGGCTGAGAAAACCCACTGCCGCCCGCGGACTGGCGTGCCAGTGGCGCACCGTATCGGGAACCGGCAGAATTGCCGGTTTGCCGGCCAGCGGCTCGCGCAGGATGGCAGAGAAAAAGCCGGAGGCAGCCTTGTTGGGCAGGCCGGGGCGAATGCAGACGGTCGGCAGGCGGATCGCCAGCCCGTCGAAAAAGCCGCGGCGGGAATAATCCTGCAACAGAAGTTCGCCGATGGCCTTCTGGGCGCCGTAGCTTGTCAGCGGCGCGGGCATGAAGGTGTCATCGATCTCGTCGGGCAACGGCGTACCGAAGACGGCTATCGAAGAGGCGAACACAAGCCGCGGGCAATAGCCTTGCGCCCCGGAAAGATGCCGGACCGCATCAAACAGGTAGCGGGTTCCATCCAGATTGATCCGGTACCCCTTGTCGAAATCCTGCTCTGCTTCCCCCGACACGATGGCCGCCAGGTGTATGATCACATCGGGCCGGCCAGCGAGCAGCTGCGGCGCCGCACGGGGATCGGAAATATCGACCGCCAGGCACCCCACCTCGCCTGAAAACCCGGACGGGGCTTCAGGCCTGACGGTGTCGGCCAGGGTCAATCCGGCAACGCTGGATGCACCGAGCTTGCCCGAGCGGGCAATCGCCCCAGCCAGTTTGCGGCCGATCATGCCTGCCGCGCCAATGATCAAGACATGCATGAGTGCGCTCCATCCGGGTCCGCGCGATCGTAGATCGATGATGTCTGCCGCACAATCGTCAAAGGCAAGCCTGAGCCGCGGCATGGCGATGTCTGTCTGACTGACTTGTTCATCCAGTCCGAAATCGGCATCCGTTCGCGCGCCAATTGCATTGTCGGACCGAATCCGCTTGATTGGCGCGAGACGGCGTCAGGATTGGCTGGAATGATTCCGACCTGACTGGCAGCCTTCCATCTCATTCCGCACCGAGCGTGCGTCCGCTCCACCGGAAAAAACACCATGCCTCAAATCCACCGACCGGGACTCGCCGCACTGTGGATGACCGGATCAATCGTTTCGTTTTCGACGATGGCGGTTGCCGGCCGCTATGTATCGGAGGTGCACAGCACTTTCGAGATCATGGCCTTCCGCTCGTTGACCGGCCTTGTAATCGTGCTGGCGTTGGCAGCGGCGAACCGCAAGCTTGGGGAAATCCGCAGCGAAAGGCTCAGGCAGCACTTCTTCAGGAACCTGTTTCACTTCACCGGTCAGAACCTGTGGTTTTTCGCGCTTGCCTCGATTCCGCTGGCGCAGGTGTTCGCGCTCGAATTCACCACGCCGATCTGGGTGATCCTGCTGGGCCTGCTGTTTCTGGGCGAACGCCTGACAGGGTACAGGATGCTCGCCGCAGCCCTGGGCTTTGTCGGCGTTCTGGTTGTCGCCAGACCGGATTTCGGCGCACTTGAACCCGGCCTGATGACAGCGGCCGCCTCGGCGATTTTCTTTGCCGCCACCATCATCATGACGAAAGCGCTGACGCGGCATGAGAGCATCGTCTCGATCCTGTTCTGGCTGACCGGGTTGCAATCGTGTTTTGGCCTGATCAGCCTTGTGGCGCAGGGATCGGTGACATGGCCGACGCTGGCGACGTTCCCGTGGCTGCTGGTGATCGGGGGCGCAGGCCTGATGGCGCATTATTGCCTGACCACGGCGCTGTCGCTGGCGCCGGCAAGCTTTGTCATGCCGATCGACTTCACCCGGCTGCCGTTGATCGCCATTGTCGGCATGGTGCTGTTTGGCGAGAAGGCCGATCTGCTGATCCTCATCGGCGGCGGCATCATCATTCTCGCCAACTGGATCAACATCCGTGGAGAAAGCCGGTCGCGGCAACTGCCGGCTGTTTGACTGAGGCCTGTCGCGGACCGCGCGGCAGGTCGCCATTGCCCGGCCGGATTTGCCCCTCTCCCGGAATGGATCATGGCCGCCTCGAAGGGCGCCGCCGTGGCGCGGAGATGGCAACAGCCTGGTCGCCCAGACAGGGAAAACATGGCGGTTCACTCCATGCCGAAACCTTGACATGAATATTGATTCATGTTTCATGTTTTTACCGTTGTTCGGCTTTGGGAGGAGACCCGATATGAAGATGAAGACGATAGTTGCGAGCAGTGCAGCCGCACTGATGCTGGCAGGCCCGGCGATGGCGGAAATCCGCATCGCCCATATCTACGGAAAGACCGGAGCGCTCGAGGCCTATGCGGCGCAATCGCATACGGGACTGATGCTCGGCCTGGAATACGCCACCGATGGAACCATGGAAATCGATGGCGAGAAGATCGTCATCATCGAAAAGGACACGCAGCTCAAGCCCGATATCGGCAAGGCCGTGCTGGCTGAAGCCTATGGCGATGACGAGGCCGACATCGCTGTCGGGCCGGTCAGTTCCGGTGTTGGGCTGGCGATGCTTCCTGTCGCCGAGGAATACGAAAAGATCCTGATCGTCGAACCTGCGGTGGCCGACTCGATCACCGGCGAGAACTGGAACCGCTATATCTTCCGGACCGGCCGCAACTCCTCGCAGGATGCCATCGCCAACGCCGTGGCGCTTGGTGGCGAGGGCGTGACGATTGCAACACTGGCGCAGGATTACGCCTTCGGACGTGACGGTGTTGCCGCATTCCGTGAAGCTCTCGCCGGCACCGGCGCCAAGATTGCCCATGAAGAATACGTGCCAACCGATACCACCGACTTCACCGCAGCGGCAGAGCGCATTTTCAATGCCATGTCCGACGTTGAAGGCAAGAAGAAGCTGTTCATCATCTGGGCCGGCGGCGGCAACCCGATGGGCAAGATCAACGCCATGGATCCGTCCCGCTTCGGCATCGAGATCGCCACCGGCGGCAACATCCTGGCGGCGCTGACGGCCTACAAGGAACTTCCGGGCATGGAAGGCGCGACCTACTATTATTATGAAATCCCGAAAAATCCGGTCAATGACTGGCTGGTCGAGCAGCATATGGCGCGCTTCGGCTCGCCCCCGGATTTCTTCACTGCCGGCGGCATGGCAGCCGGAATTGCCGTGGTCGAGGCCATCAAGAAGGCCGGTTCGACCGACACCGAAGCGTTGATTACCGCGATGGAAGGCATGGAATGGCAGACACCCAAAGGCATGATGCGCTTCCGCAAGGAAGATCACCAGGCGCTGCAGGCGATGTACCATTTCCGTACCGAAATCCAGGACGGCAAGGACTATGGCGTCCCGGTTCTGGTGCGCGAGATCGGCATAGACGACATGGACATTCCGGTCCGCAACTAGGCTCGTAAAGCCGCGGATGCCAGCCCTGTGGCGTCCGCGGCGTATTCATCCTCCGCCGGTAGGTGCGCCATGACACAGACGCTTCTGGAAACGGACAGCCTGACGGCCCGCTTTGGCGGCCATGTGGCGGTTGACGCCGTCACCTGCAGCTTCCACGCCGGTGAACTCACCGCGATCGTCGGGCCCAACGGCGCCGGCAAGACAACCTATTTCAATTTGATCTCCGGTCAGATCACAGCCTCGGCGGGCACCGTCCGGCTGATGGGTGAGGACGTGACCCGCGACCCGGTGGCGGTGCGATGCCGCAAGGGACTGGGGCGCGCCTTCCAGCTGACCAATCTGTTTCCCGATCTCACCGTGCTCGAAAATGTCCGGCTGGTGATACAGGCCCGGCGCAGGATGGGTTTCAACCTGTTCTCCATGGCCAATGCGCACGCCGAATTGACGGTCGCGGCGATGGCAGTGCTCGAGCGGGTCCGTCTCAGCCCCCTCAGTGAACAGAAAGTCGGCGGGCTCAGCCATGGCAACCAGCGCAAGCTTGAGGTGGCCATGCTGATCGCGCTCGACCCGCTGGTCTACATGTTCGACGAGCCGACTGCCGGCATGAGTGTCGACGAAGCGCCGGTGGTGCTCGAGCTGATCGCCGAACTCAAGGCCGACACCGACCGGACCATTTTGCTGGTCGAACACAAGATGGACGTGATCCGCTCGCTGGCCGACCGCATCATCGTGCTGCACAACGGCGCGCTTGCCGCCGACGGCGATCCCGCCACGGTGATGGCGTCCGATGTGGTGCAGGAAGCCTATATGGGGCGGGACCTTGCAGATGTCTGATCCGATCCTCGAACTTTCCGGCATTCACACCGATATCGCCCAGTATCACATCCTGCAGGGCGTCGATCTCGTCGTGCCGCGCGGCGGCGTGACCATGCTGCTGGGACGCAATGGCGTGGGCAAGACCACGACGCTGCGCACCATCATCGGCCACTGGCAGGCCAAATCCGGCAGCCTGAGCTTCAATGGCGCCGACATCACCACCATGGCGACGCCTGCCCGGGCGCGCGCCGGAATGGGGTTCGTGCCCGAGGACATGGGCATTTTTTCCGATCTGACGGTGGAGGAGAACATGGTACTGGCAGCCGCGTCCGGACCGCTCGATCCGGCGCGGCTGGAGTGGATATTCTCGGCCTTCCCGCCGTTGCGCACCTTCTGGCGATCAGAAGCCGGCAACCTCTCGGGCGGGCAGAAACAGATGCTGTCCATCGCCCGCGCCATGGCTGAGGAACGTCAGCTGTACCTGATCGACGAGCCGACCAAGGGGCTGGCGCCGGCGATCATTTCGACCATGGCCGGGGCGCTTCGCGACCTGAAGCAACACGGCGCGTCGATCCTGCTGGTCGAACAGAATTTCGCCGTCGCCAAGGCACTCGGTGACACCGCCGCAGTGATGGATGACGGGCGCATCGTCTGGGCCGGCCGGATGAGTGAACTCGCCGAAGACGCTGACTTGCAGGAACGCCTGATGGGCCTGAGCATGGAGGCGCATTGATCATGGCAGCCGCACCCGACCACGCACCGAAATACGCGCAATTGTCGATGCCCGAACGCTTCGGAAAAATGATGCCGGTGGTGCTGGTCCCGATTCTGGTGATTCTTGGCTTCCTGTCGATCGGATCAACATCGAGCTGGCTGACGCTGACCGTGTCGGGACTGGCGATGGGCATGATGATCTTCATCATGGCGTCGGGGCTGACGCTGGTCTTCGGACTGATGGATGTGATCAATTTCGGTCATGGCGCATTCATTTCGGTGGGAGCCTATGTCGGCATCTCGGCGCTGCTGGCGCTCGAGAGCTGGACCGGCGCGCCGTCGCTGTTGCTCAATGTTGCGGCGGTGCTGGCAGCGGTGATTGCCGCCATGTGCGTCACCGGCGCGCTGGGCTGGGGCTTCGAACGGGTGATCGTGCGCCCGGTGTACGGCGCGCATCTCAAGCAGATCCTCGTGACCGTCGGCGGACTGATCGTCATCGAGCAACTGATCCATGTGGTCTGGGGACCGGACGAGATCTATCTCACCCGGCCCGAAACCCTGAAGGGCGCCGTCACCTTTGCCGGCGCTGCAATCGAGAAATACCGGTTGCTCGCCGTGGTCTTCGGGCTGGCCTTGTTCATCGCGATGCGGCTGGTGCTCAAGCGCACCAAGATCGGGTTGATCGTGCGGGCGGGTGTGCAGAACGGCGAAATGGTGGAAGCGCTGGGTTACCGGTTGCGACTGGTCTTCATCGGCGTGTTTGTCACGGGTTCCGCACTCGCCGGTCTGGGCGGGGTAATGTGGGGCCTCTATCAGGAGGTCATCACCGCCGGCATGGGCGAGGAAATGATGATCCTGGTTTTCATCGTCGTCATCATCGGCGGTCTGGGATCGGTGGAAGGCGCATTCATCGGCGCGCTGCTGGTCGGGCTCTTGCAGAACTACGTGGCGTTTCTCGAGCCCAAGCTGGCGCTGGTTTCCAACATTGCACTGATGACGGCCATCCTGATGTGGCGGCCTCAGGGCATGATGCCCGTTGTGAAGGCGAAATAGGATGCTCACACAGCTTCTTTCCGGCGACCGTCCGCGTTCCCTGATCCTGACCTGCCTGCTGCTGGCCATCCTTGCGGGTCTGGCCTTGGCGCCGTTCCTGTTTCCTGGCGTCAGGTCGCTCGAAACGGCGGCGCGGATCTGCATCTTCATCGTGCTGGTGGCAAGCTATGATCTGTTGCTCGGCTATTCCGGCATCGTCAGTTTTGCCCACACCATGTTCTTCGGCCTCGGCGCCTATGGCGTGGCGCTGGCGTCCACCCATATGGGACGCGGCTATGATGCGCTGATCGTCGGCACCATCTCCGGCGCCATCGCCGCAGCCCTGCTGGCCTTGCTGATCGGGCTGTTTTCATTGAGAGTCCGGGCGATCTTCTTTGCGATGATCACGCTGGCGGTGGCCTCCGCCGTGGCGGTGCTGGTAAGCCAGTTGTCCGGCCTGACCGGCGGCGAGGATGGCCTCAATTATTCCATTCCGCGCGAACTGACGCCTGCTTTCCGGCTGGGCAAGCTGTTCGGCATCAGCATCACCGGCAAGACATTGAACTACTATCTGGTGTTTTTCGCCTCGCTTGCGCTGTTCCTGCTGTTGCTCAGGGTCGTCAACTCGCCTTTCGGGCGGGTGCTCAAGGCGATCCGCGAGAACGATTTCCGCGCCGAGGCGATCGGGTACCGGGTCGTGCTTTACCGCACGCTGGCGACCTGCCTTTCGGCTGCGGTTGCGGCTCTTGCCGGCAGCCTGTTTGCGATCTGGCTGCGCTATGTCGGACCGGCTACGACGCTGTCTTTCGAAATCATGCTCGACATCCTGCTGATGGTGGTCATCGGAGGAATGGGCACCATGTATGGCGCGGTGATCGGAGCCACGATCTTCGTGCTGGCACAGAACTATCTGCAAAACCTGATGGGTGTCGCTTCCGGTGCGTCGGAAGGACTGCCGTTGATCCCGCAGTTGCTTGACCCGGACCGCTGGCTGTTGTGGCTCGGCGTGCTCTTCATCCTCAGTGTCTATTTCTTTCCCACGGGCATTGTCGGACGGCTAAGGGCAGAAGATTGACGGCGACGCTGATCATGCCCCGGCGACGGCCGGTGGTTCTGTTGCATGGCTGGACCATGCGCGGCTCGATCTTCAAGGATCTGGTCGGGCGGCTGCCGGCTGAATTCGACTGCCACGCTCCAGACCTGCCGGGTCACGGCGAACTGGTGACCATGCGGCCCTCGCTCGAGGCCGCGGCGCAGACGATGGCCGATTTGCTGGACACGCACAATCTTGACGACGTCGTTCTCGTTGGCTGGTCGATGGGGGCGGCGGTTGCCTGGCAGTATATCGAGCAATTTGGCGCCGACCGGATCGCAGGCCTGATGACGGTCGACATGAGCCCGAAACTTGCCTGCGGTCCGGATTGGCCGCACGGGCTGATCGGTCAAGGCGAAGCCGATCTCGACACTACCACCACGCGCATGATTGACGACTGGCGCGGCATGGCTGAAGCGATTGCAACCACCATGTTCGGCCGGCGCGAAGGCGCAGCGGGCTACAGCAGGCAGAATGCGCTCGCCCAGATCTTCACCAATGATCCGGAGAAAATGATCGCCCTGTGGAAGGCGCTGGTCGGCATGGATCACCGCGGCCTCATCGGCCGGCTGCCCTGTCCGCTGCTGGCAAGTTGCGGCGCGCTGAGCCGGGTCTATCCGGCATCCGCCGCCAGATGGCTGGCTGACACCGCGCCGCGCGGCAAGCTGCATGTGTTTTCGGCCTCGGGCCATTCGGCCCATCTGGAAGAACCGGAGGCTTTTGCTGACCGGCTGGTTGATTTCGCTAACAGTCTGTGACCGGGCAAGGCAAGCACCTTTCCCCCACGATTGATCAGGCCGTTACATCCTTGGCCTTGACCAGCGAGCGGCCTTCACAGATCAGCACGCCATTGGCATCGGTGCAGGTCGACCACAGATCAACCAGATGCTTGTCCGGGCGCAGCCTGGTGATCTCGACTTTTGCGGTCAGCTCTGTGTCGGCTGAGGCCGGAGCGAGAAATCTGAGCTCCTGCTTGAGATAGTTGGTGCCCGGCCCCGGAAGCTTGACGCCGAGCAGATAGGAAAACAGCGCCGCAATCAGCGGTTCGGGGACCGTGGCGGGAACATCCGTTCCGCTGAGGGTTGCGAATCCCTTGAGGTCCGCGCCGCTGTAGCTGCGGCTGACAGTGACTGCCTGACCGATTTCCATCACGCAACCTCCGTTTCGCCGACCAGAAGTTCGGCGCCATCGGCGGACCTGACCGCCCGCACTGTGAGCGTTCCCGGACAGTCTCCGCACACCATCAGATCAACCGGTTCGCCGGTGTAACAGGGGTTGGGAAACATCATGGTCTGGCCGTTTTGCCTGATCCCTGGATGTGCGCTTGTAAGCATCCCCCACAGCCTGGTGTAGATCAGCATGCCGTGACTGACTGTACGTCCGAAGGCGGTTCGGGCGGAGAAGTCCGGGTCGACATGGATCGGGTTGTCGTCGCCGGATATGCGGGCAAACAGATCGAACTCGGCCTGGGTTGGAGTCCATTTGGAAGACAGATCGATTTTCACGGAAGCATCGCCTTCAATTCGGGCTTACGGACTTTTCCGGCTGCAGTGCGCGGAAAATCCTCCACCAGCGTCACCCTGACCGGCACCTTGTAGGCGGCAAGCCGCGCACGGCTCCAGCTCCTGAGCTCAGTGGGATCGAGAACCGAGCCCGGCCGGACAATGATGAAGGCCGCGCCGACCTCGCCCCATTTGTCGTCAGGCATGCTGATCACGGCGGCCTCCAGCACATCTTCATGTTCATTGAGCACGCGTTCGACTTCGGCCGGATAGACGTTTTCGCCGCCGGAAATGTACATGTCCTTGATCCGGTCCACCACGAAGATGTAGCCATCCTCGTCGCGGCGGCCGATATCTCCGGTCCGCAGCCAGCCATCGTCGGTAAAGGCGTCGCGCGTGGCCTTTTCGTTTTGGAAGTATCCGGGCGTGACGTTGGCTCCCTTGAGCTGGATCTCGCCGGTGCCGGGTTTACCTTCGGCAACGCCGTCAAGCCGCATTTCGGTGAGCATCTGTGCCCGCCCGACGGAGCCGATTTTCTTCTCGGCGTTTTCCGGATCCATCAGGAACACCGTCGGTCCGGTTTCGGTCATGCCCATGCCGTTGAGCACCCTGGCGCCATGCCCGGCAAAAAACCGGATCAGCGGTTCGGGCAGAGGCGCGCCGCCACAGCCGCAGCCGATCGCGCCCCACTCGATCCCGCCGACATCGGGCAGCAGTCTGAAAGACTGGTAGATCGCCGGAACACCGAAGAACTGACTGACTTTGCCCTGTTTGAGCAGATCGAAAATCCGACCCGGTTCGAATTTCTGCAGAACCGTCGAACAGCCCCCCAAAAGAAACAGCGGCAAGGTGTAGAGATTGATGCCGGCGGTGTGAAACAACGGCAGGAAATTGACCGAGGTGTCCGCCGAGGTCATCCGCGTGGCCTGAGAGATATTGATCGCATTGGCCCAGGCCATTCGCGCAGTCTGGATCACCGCCTTGGGCCGGCCCGTGGTTCCCGAGGTGAACAGCAGATACCATGGCCGGTTGGCGGGAATCGCGGCAGCCGGTGCTTGCGTTCCGGCCCCGATCCATCCTGCCACATCGGTTTTGATGTCGAGGACCGGTATGGCGCAGGCCTGTGCAACCTCTGTCGCCAGTAACGCCTGGGCTGCGTCATGGATCAGCGCCTTGGCACCAACGGGTTCAAGAGTATCGACCAGTTCGGGCGCCGGCTGACGCCAGTTGAGCGGACAGAGAACAATACCGGTCTTCTGGCAGGCAAACAGGATGATGAAGAACTCGACGCAATTGAGGCACAGGATCGCCAGGCGATCGCCCTCACCCAGGCCGGCCTGGCCCAGGCCGCGAGCGACGCCGTTCGCCGCGAGGTTGATTTCATCAAACCGCCACTTGCGGCCAGTGTCGGCCTCGACAAAAGCTGTCGCATCCGGGGATATCTCGGCGCGTTTGGCGGCCATGTCCGGAATTTCATCAAACATCGGTCTTGCCTCCAATGCGCTCGAGAAATCGTGACATGCCGAGTGCCGTTTCAGGCTTCTCAATCCGCTCGAGAAAGGCCGCCGTCTCGGCTTCGAGCCGCCGGTTGATATCGGCGCGGCGCGCCTCGTCCCAGATCAGGGCCTTGGCCGCGAGCCTTGCGCCGATCTCTGCATTTGCGGCGAGATCCACAGCCCTCTCCTCGGGCGTGTCGGACATTGCGCTCGCCAGTCCCCGGTCGCAGAGTGCCTGTGCCGAAAGCCTATGGTCCGACTGCAGCCATTCCGAAGCCGGCCCGGCGCCGATGCGGTCCGGCAGCAACGCTGTCCAGCCGCCATCAGGCGCAAAGCCGACCTTTGCATAATAGGGCTGCACAAAGGCGTCGGGCGCCAACACCGCGAGATCCGAGGCGAACAGGAAGCCTGCGGAACCTCCGGTGATGGCGCCGCGCGCCGCCACCACCACAAGTCGCGGCATGGCGATCAGGCGGGCGATGAGGGCTTGCAGACGCGGCACGACCTGGCTCGCATAGGCGACAGCCTCCCCCCTGAGCCCGGCCGCATGAAAGGCGCGCACGTCACCTCCGCTGGAAAAATTCGAACCGCCGCAAAGCAGGATGACCCTGGCGTCCTGCCGTTCAGCCTGATCCAGCGCGTGAGCCAGGTCACCTAGCAATACCGGCTCAAGCGCATTGGCGCGGGCCGCCACCATGGTCAGCCGCGCGCAGGCAGTGCCGTCAGGCAAATAAACCGTTTCGGCGGTCACCCGCGCGGTCATGGCGCAAGGCCATCCTGGATCATCGAGAAGGCTTCATCGACCACGTGATCAATGTCGGAGCTGTCGTCCCATAGCACGTAGCGCTCGCCCAGGGTCTTGGCGATGCCCATCAAGGCCCAGGCACGGACCTCGGCGTCACCCGGCCGCAGCTCTCCCTGAGCGGCGGCTTCGTTCAGTTGCGCCGCGTAGGCCCTGGCGAAACTGGTAAAGTAGGCCTTGTAGGCGTCGGCATCGATAAAGCGGGCTTCCTCGACAATCCGGTAGAGCGACGGCCGTTCGCTGACAAAGCGCAAGAATGCCTTCAGCCCGGCTCGCTCGGCTTCGAGCCGGTTCGGCGCGCCGGCGACGGCCTGGGTGATCACACCACGGGTCAATTGCCCCATTTCCAGTACCAGCTCCCGGAAGACGTCTTCCTTGCTGGAAAAATAGATGTAGAACGTGCCCAGCGCGGTTTTCGCATGACGGGTGATGTCGGCGATCGACGCCGCGGAAAAGCCCTGCGCACCGATCATCTCCTCGGCAGCGCGCAGGATCTGCTCGCGACGGGCCACGCCTCTTCGGGTTCTGGGGTAAGCGTTGGTTGACATAAAACATGAATACTGATTCATATTTCAAATTGCAAGAGCGGCATCAACCGCACTTCGCAGGATCATGGACCGCGGCTGGTTCTGCTTGCCATGCAAGGCGCGCCCCGCACATCGGTTTGACGCGCGGGGTTCGCCGGAGCAGGTGGCCTTCAGACCGTGACGGCCACGACGACCATGCAATCGCCTGACTTGATCAATCCGGGACAATGCCGGGATACCAGAATGCCTGAACGGTTGGCGTGATACTCGATCGACGGCCTTCCTGTGCAATCAGTTGGCCAGACGCGCGCGACCATCTCGCCCTTTTCCACCGGATCGCCGAGGTTTTTCATCGCCTCGAACATGCCATCGTCGCAGCAGAAAACGAAGCAATCATCGTCGGGCATATCGAGCATCACCGAGGGAGCGATCTCCAGCTCCCCCTTCATGATGCCCGCGTGCTTGAGCACATTGCGTACACCCTTCTTGGCGACGGCGTTTGACCGTGCCGTCGAGGTGCCACCGCCGCCGAGTTCCGTGGTGACGAAGATTTTGCCCTGATCCTCGACGCTGGTGTCATACATGCCGACATTGTCGATCTCGAGCATGATCATCGAGTAGGGTGCGTTGAATGCTTCCACGGCGGCCACACAGGCAGCCTGCTGTTCCTTGTTTTCCAGCACATGGGCAGATGCGAAGGGAATGAAATCCAGCGTCTTTCCACCTGAATGGAAGTCGAGCACGACACTGGCCTCCGGCAACAAAACAGTCTGGAAATAGTCCGCGATCTTTTCGGTGACCGTACCGCTTGGCGACCCCGGAAACGACCGGTTCATGTTGCCCCGGTCAATCGGGGATGTCCGGGTGCCTGCCCTGAAGGCCGGATAGTTCATCGCCGGCACGATGATCACGCGGCCCTCGATGTCTTCGGGCTTCAGTGTCACCGCCAGTTCCATCAGGGCGATAGGACCTTCATATTCGTCACCATGATTGGCGCCGGTCAGCAGCGCTGTCGGGCCGGTGCCGTTCTTGATCACGGTGATCGGTATCATCACCGATCCCCAGGCGGAATCATCACGGCTGTAGGGCAGTCGCAGAAAGCCGTGATGCGTTCCGTCCTCGTTGAGCGGGATTGTGGGTGTAATGGGATTGGTGACCATTTGCGCTCAATCCTTCACAAGCATCCGGCGCGGGACATCGGCCAGACACTCCGGTCCGGTTGCGCCAATGACAATGCTTTCCGTGATTTCAAAGCCCCAGTCGTCCATCCAGAGCCCGGTCATGAAGTGAAAGGTCATGTTTTCCTCAAGCACGGTCTTGTCGCCAGGCCTGAGCGACATGGTGCGTTCGCCCCAGTCCGGCGGATAGGACAGGCCGATCGGGTAACCGGTGCGGTTGTCCTTGGTGATCCCGTATTTGGTGAGCACCTTGAAAAACGCGATTGCGATGTCTTCACACAGGTTTCCGGCCTTGGCCGCTTCCAGCCCCGCCTCCATGCCTTCCAGCACCGCCTTTTCGGCATCGATGAAGGTCTGCGTCGGCTTGCCCAGGAACACGGTTCGCGACAACGGGCAATGGTAACGCTTGTAGACCCCGGCGATCTCGAAAAACGTCCCCTCGCCGCTCTTCATCGGCTGGTCATCCCAGGTCAGATGCGGTGCCGATGCGTCAGCCCCCGAAGGCAATAGCGGAACGATTGCGGGGTAATCGCCGCCAAAGCCGAGCCCGTCATCATAGCGCAGGCCAGCTTCATAGATGTCGGCGACAAGATCGCATTTGCGGTAGCCCACTTCGCATTTGTCGAAAATGGTCTGGTGCATGCGCTCCACCAGACGCGCGGCCTTGCGCATGTAGTCCAGCTCCTGGTTCGATTTGACGGCGCGCTGCCAATTGACCAGCGCCGTGGCATCGGAGAACCGCGCGTTCGGCAGATGCTTTTGAAGTGACGCAAAGGCGGCGGCGGAGAACCAGTAATTGTCCATCTCGACGCCGATGCGCTTGTTTCCCCATCCGCGCTCATCGAGCTTTGCCGAGAGATAGTCCATCGGATGACGCTCGGTGGATTGCACGTATTTGTCGGCGTAGCCGATGATGGTGGCGTCGGAGAGATACGAGGTCCGCCGTGCACCGTTGGCATCCTGACTGCGGCCGAACCAGACCGGATCGCCATCCGGCCCGACCACCACGCATTGATGGACATAGAAAGACCAGCCGTCATAGCCGGTCAGCCAGGCCATGTTGGACGGATCGGACACAATAATGACGTCGATTTCCGCTGCGGCCATCGCCTCGCGCGTCCTGGCAACGCGATGCGCATATTCGTCCCGGCTGAAATTGAGTACTGGCGCGGACATCGGGGGAGTTTCCTTTCTTGGTGTGCAGTCAGTTTGAAAAGTCGGTGCCGGCATTAAGCGCCAGCGCGCGCTTGCGGGCGAAGGTGGCGATCGCGGTATCCTGGACGCCGGTTCCGGTCAGATCGGCAATGGTTATGTCCTGATCGGAGCGACGGCCTTTGGCCTTGCCCGCGATAATTGCACCGATCTCGGCAAAATCAGCTCCGGGTTTGACCACCCCGGCGGCGATGGCGCTGCGCAATTCACCAAGCAGGCGGGTCTGCGACAACCGGTCCGGCACATAAAGATCAGTCCGGGTGAAACAGGTCGGATCGATCTCGTTCTTGTGGTCCTGATCCGAGCCCATGGCGGTGATGTGCTGACCGGGCCTGAGCCATTCTGCTTGTAGCACCGGCTTTGACGCCGGCGTGGTCGTGACAATGATGTCGGCTGCCGACACCGCAGCGGCGGGATCGGTGGCGGCACTGACCTCGATACCAAGTTCCCGGCTCATTTCAGCCGCAGCAAGGCTGGCCTTGGCCGGGTCGCGCGCCCAGATGGTCGCGGTCCCGAGCGGTCGCACCAGGCTCAGCGCCTTGAGCTGCAGCTTGCCCTGACAGCCGGCGCCGAGAATGCACGCCCTGGATGAATCCGCGCGGGAGAGATGCCTTGCAGCCACCGCGCCGGCGGCGGCGGTGCGCACATCGGTCAGGTACCCGTTGTCGAGCAGCAGGGCTTCGAGCATGCCGGTTTGGGCCGCAAACAGCACCATCAGTCCCGACGTGCTCGGAAGACCAAGTTTGGGATTGTCGAAGAAGCCCGGAGAAATCTTGATGGCGAAACTGTCGATGCCGGGAACGAAGGCGGTTTTGACATCGACCTCGCCATTGAATGGCGCAATCGCCATGGAGAGGATCGGCGGCATGACAACCTCGCCGCCGGCCAGCGCCGCGAAGGCCTGCTCGACGCAGGCAATTGCCTCCAGATCAAGCGCCACCGCCTTGCGCAATTCCACTTCAGTCAGGATCTTGATGTCGGCCATGTCAGGCGGCCTCTTTGGTCACATCAACATCCTCACCGGAGATGATGCGGAAGTGCTGGGTCATGTCGATATTGCCGCCGCTGAGGATGGCGGCGACGGGACCGGCGCTCTTGATCCTGCCCGCCAGCAGGGCCGCAACGCCGACAGATCCCGAGCCCTCGACAATCTGACGTTCCTGCCAGTAGAGATGACGGATGGCGGCGGCGATTTCCGTCTCGCTGACAAGAATGACATCGTCGACAAGATCGCGGGTCATGGCGAATGTCAGCTGATTGTCCAGTCCGATCCCGCCGCCGAGTGAATCGGCCAGCGTGGCAAGCTCTTCGACATGGATCGGCTTGCCGGCTTTCAGGCAATCATGCATCGCCGCGCCGCGCTCCATCGATATCCCGATGGTGCTGATTTCGGGACGCCTGGCCTTCAGGGCCGCGGCGACACCGGAGATCAGCCCGCCGCCGGAAAGCGGCACCAGAACCGTGGCCACGTCCGGCATCTGTTCCAGCAGTTCGAGACCCAGCGTGCCCTGCCCGGCAATGATGGCGCGATGATCGAACGGCGGGATCATCGTCATTCCGTCCTGGCTTACGAGCCGGACCACTTCCTGCTGCGCCTCGTCCTGGGACGCGCCGATGATCCGCACCTCGGCGCCTTGCGCCCTGATGCCGTCGATCTTGGCCTGTGGCACCAGCCGCGACATGCAGATGATGCATCTGACACCGGCAGCTCTGGCGGCATAGGCCAGCCCTCGCCCGTGATTGCCGGTGGAAACCCCGACCACGCCGCGGCTTTTCTCCTCACCCGTCAGAGTGGAAACGGCATTGGCCGCGCCGCGCAGTTTGAAGCTGCCGGTGACCTGGGTGTGTTCCAGCTTGAGGTGGACCGCAACACCGGCAAGATCGCTGAGCGATTGCGACAGATTGACCGGCGTTGCGCGCACGGTTGCGGCAATGGCTGTGCGTGCCCGCTCGATCTCGTCCAGACCGACAAAGGACTGTTGCGGGCTCATGTCGCTGCACCAAAAGCGGCTTCAGGCAGCGCACAGTCAAACAGCCTGCCATAGTGCGCGGGCTTGTGATCATCAAAACCGGCGAGGCGCGCCATGGCCCAGGCGCTGGCCTGATTGGAGGAGACGACAGGCTTGCCGATGCGCTGTTCAATCTCCGCAATGACATTGATGGCGGGCAGTCCCGTGCACGACAGAAACAGGGCCTGGGCTTCCGGCCTGTCGACGGCAAGCGCAGCGTCGATGATGCTCTGGTCGCTGACCCTTGCCATCTCGCGGTCGTCTTCAAGGCCGAGGCACTCGAAACGGCAAATCTCCAGCCCGTGCCGCGTGAAGTAGTCCGCCATCGGCTGGCTTGTCGCAACCGTGTAGGGCGTCAGAACCGAAATCCGCCGTACCCCGAGCGCCGAAAGCGCCAGCCGGGCCGCGCCTGCGGGGGTGACGACGGGCACGTTTCCGACAGCCGCGCGGATTGCCGCTGCGACCTCGGCATCGCCGATGACCACCGACGCGGCGGTGCAGCTGTAGCAAACCGCCTTGAGCGGACGTAACGGCGCGAGCAGGGTCGCCGCTTCAGTCAGTCGAGGGGTCATCTTGCGCAGATTTTCGGGTGTCGTCGGATTCTCGTAGGCCACCCGGGCGACGTGGATCGCGACACCCTCCTGCGGCAACTGACGGTACAGGTCGCGCTCGCTTGTCATGTCCGTCGCAAGTGCAATCAACCCGAGGCGCGCGGTGGCGCCCGGATCGTTGAACCGGACCGGTTCCCCGGACAGTGCGATTGTCTGTGTGTTCATGCAACCACTCCCTGCGATGCCGTCGATCCCGTCAGGCTACCAATGTCTCGAGCGTGTCAGACAACCATCACCGGCGCTTTGGCAAGACTGGTCACCTTGTGGGAGACACTGCCGAGCAGGAACCCCTGAACATCGCCCTGGCCGCGGCTGCCGACAATGATCAGGTCAGCCTTGTGCTCTTCGCTGAATTTCACGATCATGCGTGCCGGCTGACCAGCCTTGACGAAGGCCCGCACATTGCCCGCGCCGGCCTCGGCGGCGATGCTCTTGGCCTCCTCCGCGACTTCCTTGGCATAGGCGCGCATCGAATCATCGAGGCTCTCCGGATCATCCGGACGCACCATCGACATCGACGCTTCCAACAGCGAATGATGACGGAAGACGGTGAGAATCATCAGGTCACCACCGCAGGTCTGCTGCAGCCTTGCCGCCAGGTTGAGGGCTTTCTTGGAGCCTTCGGATCCGTCGACCGCAACCAGAATTCGTTCAAACATGGTTCTACCCCGTTACCGGAATGCAAGATCGCGCAGGAACAACGCGATTTGCGGGAAATAGATAAGGGCGACAGAGACGCACAGCAGGATCACCGTGAACGGGAATATGCCGCGGATGACCTCGATATAGGGTCTCTTGAAGATGGCGATCGCCGTGAAGATGTCACAGCCGAACGGCGGCGTCGCCGAGCCTATCGCCACCTGAAGCGTGATGATCGTGCCGACCAGCACCGGATCAAGTCCGACCGACTTGACCACCGGCGCGAAAATCGGAACCAGGATCAGGATCACCACGATCGGATCGACAAACATGCAGCCGATGAAAAAGGCGATCGAAATGACGGCCAGAACGCCCTTCGGCCCCATATCGGCGACCCCGACGGCGGCGAGGATTGCCTGCGGCACCTGGGCAAAGGAAATGACCCAGGAAAATGCTGCGCCAGCGCCGACCAGAATGAACACCACTGCCGTGATCAGTCCGGTGGATTTTGCGATCCGGTAGATATCGGGAAGGTTGAGGGATCTGAAGATGACGAATTCGAGGATCATCGCATAAAGCACACAAGCCGCGGCGGCTTCGGTCGGGCTGAAGATCCCGCCATAGATGCCGCCGACGATAATGACCGGAAAGCCCAGCGGCCAAAGCGCACGCCTGACAGACTGGCCACGCTCGGCCCAGCTTGCCTTGGGTTCCGTGGGCACCTTGTGGATGACCGCATAGGCCATGGAATAGGCCGAAAACAGCACCAGCAGCAAAAGCCCCGGACCTATGCCGGCAATAAACAGCTCGGAAATCGACGTGCTTGAAATCACGCCGTAGATGATCATGCCGATGGAGGGCGGAATCAGGAACGCAATGTCGGAGGCGTTGATGATCAGCGCCAGCACAAAGGAATCCTTGTACCCGGCCTTGAGCATGCGTGGCCGCAACGGCGAACCGACGGCGACAACAGTGGCCTGGGTAGAGCCGGAAACCGCGCCGAAAAGCGTACACGCCGCCGCCGTGCTGACCGCCAGTCCGCCTTTGATATGGCCGACGAATTTCATCACCATGTCGATCAGACGGTTGGCCGATTGGCCGCGGGTCATGATGTCGGCCGCCAGAATGAACATCGGCACGGCGATCAGCGATGCCGGCCGGATGCCGGCCATGATCTGCTGGACCATGAAGTCCATCTTGCCCAGATCGCCAAACATAAAAACGAAGCCGACAAATGTGGCGACAAGCAGCGGAATCATCATCGGGAAGCCGAGCAGCAGCAAAACGATCATGATCAGGAAAATGGTCAGTGCCATGTTTCGTCTTCCTCAGATCTCGATTTCGTCTTCGTCGTAACCCTCGAGCACGCGCGTCGAGAGATAGATGTCTTTTTCAACAATGTTCTTGATGGCGGTCAGCGCGTATTGAAGACCGGTCATGAAAAAGCCGACCGGCACCCAAAGGAAGATCCAGTAGACCGGCAACTGCAGCGATGGGAGCACCCGTCCGGAAACCGCCACCTTGGTGATGTAGCCAATCGAGAAATAGCAAAGCGCGAACATGGCCAGCGCGGTCAGCGAGGCAATGATGACCATGAAACCCTTGCGCGCCGGCGGCGGCATCGCGTCATAGATCGCCGACATGCGAATGTGGCGGCCCTGCCGGGCGGCATAGCTGATCCCGGCAAAGGTGATCAGAATGATGAGGATACGGTTGAGTTCCTCGGAGAAAAACAGGCTGTACTGAAACACGAAGCGTCCGATGACGTTGGCAATGGTGTTGAACGCCATCAACAGCACACCGGCAGCCAGCAAGACCGATTCAACCCGGCTGACGGTGGAATCGATGGTCCCCAACAAGCCCGGCAGCGACGATTCGTGCGGATTGTTTTCTTTAAGGTCGTCCAAGATCGCCTCCCGGCTTGTCGGTTGACTGATCCGAAGGCCATACGGATATGGCCTTCGGAGTTTTCAAACCTTCAGTCCCGGAGCGTCAGTTCTTGGTCGCTTCCAGATCAGCCTTCAACTGCTCAAGGATTGCCTTGCCGCTGTCACCGGTCATTTCGATGAACTTGGCTTCGACACCGGCAGCGGCTTCCTTGAAGCAGGCGCGCTCTTCTTCCGAAAGCACGGTCACATTCATCTCGGGCTTGGCTTCCATGATCTTCTTGAGTTCACTGTCGGCCAGGCCCTTCTGGTATTCGACAATGTAGTCATAGGCCGAGGCGGCAGCATCCTCGATGACCTTCTTGTCGGCATCGCCAAGACCGCTGTAGAAATCCTTGTTGGCCATCACCGCTGTGGTGAAATTGCTGTGCCCGGTATAGGTGATGTGATCCGTCACCTCGTACAATCCGGTCGAAAACAAATAGAAGGTCGGGTTTTCCTGACCCTGGATGATGTTGGTCTGCAGGCCGCCGTAAACTTCGCCCCAGGGAAGCGGGGTCGGCGTCGCGCCGAATGCCTTGTAGGTTTCCACCAGTAGCGGGTTGGTCATGACCCGGAACTTGACCTCGTTGAGATCAGCGCAGCTCTTGACCGGCTCCTTGGTGGTCATCGCCACTTCGCCTTCGGGGAACATGACCAGAAGTTCGAGGCCCTGTTTTGAATACAGCTCCTCGAAATCCTCGTTGATGGCCTTGCTCTCCTTGAAAAAGCGGGCCAGGTGCGCCTGATCGGTCGGCAGCAGATAAGGCACAAAGAACACCTGCGCTTCGGGGATCAATGCACCGGTGAAGCCGGGCGACTGGTCAACGAACTGCAAAATGCCGGCCTGGGCCTGTTCCATGATGTCGGCGGATTCGCCAAGCGTGCCATACGGGAAAAGCTGGATGGTGTGGTCGGAATTGGCCTCGACGGCTTCCTTGAACTTGGTGGCGTAGACGCCCTGAACTTCTGTCAGGGATTCTTCAAAGGCGTATTTCCAGCTATCGGCCTGCGCGGTCATGGTGCCCGCGGCGAGAATTGCAACGGCAGCAGCGCCACCGAGAAAAGTGCGGATGGTAGATTTCATATCTGGTTCCTCTCGTTTTTATTTGTCTGTGGTCTTCAGTTTCCGGCCAACCGGCCGGTGGAAAATGTTGGGGGTCGCCCTACCGCGACAGTTCCCGCACCGCCAAACATCTGGCGCCTGCCTTCCTGCCGGCGCGCTTGATGTGGATCTCGTTATCTCCCTTGTCTATTGTCCTGATTTTGCAAACCTGAAACAAGGACAATCAAGAGTCAATGCGATTATTTAATCATGACACTTTTGCCGGAACCGCCTCGATTACGTCTGCACCTATCTGAAGCCGTCAAATCCGTAAAAAAACCGGACCAGTATTGGATCGGTGCGGGACGCCACCAGCGCCAGCGCCGCACCTCCATCGGTTGAGGCAACGGTTGCTGAAACACCTCGAAGTCATGCAGGAACGTTATCGTTCAAATGCCCCTTCGGAACGCGACATGCATGCCCGTCTAAAGGGTCAGCAAGGCAGGTTCGGGGTTGCTGCGCGCAAGCCGCGATATCACCGACAGACCGCGCTCAAGGGTCTGGATCGTCTCCGCGCCCAGACAGATTCGGACGCCGCGATTGCGCACGTTATCCGACATCTCAAAGGCCGAGCCCGGCGCGATCGCAACGCCGTTGAGGCGGGAATGAGCCACGAATGCATCTTCGGTCCACTGACCCGGTGTTGGCAGCCAGATGTGCATCCCGTTCTCGCTGGCAAGAAACGGTATGTCGGCCAGGACCCTGGCCGCCAGCCTGTTGCGTTCCCCCAGCGCATCCATCTGCCATTTCAGCAAACGTTCGGCGGTGCCGTCTTCAATCCACCGGCTGCCGATCTCGGCCATCAGCGGGGTGGCCATCCAGCTTGTGACCAGATGCCGGTTGGCGGCAGCCGATTCAAACGCCTCGGGCATGGCGAGAAAGCCATACCGCAGGCCGGGCATGATGCATTTCGTCAGGCTGGTAAAATAGAACGTGCGCTCCGGCGCCATTGACGCGATCGGGGCCGGTCTGCCGGGCTGAAGTGGCCCCCAGGCGTCGTTTTCGATGATCAGGACATCGTATTTCCGGGCTATCCCGACAAGCTCCGCACGCCGTTCAGCCGACATCGTTACGGCCCGGGGATTCAAGCCTGTCGGCATGAGATAGACGGCCTTGACCGGACATTTCCGGCAGGCTGCGGCAAACGCCTCGGGAACTATGCCCTCCATGTCGATTGCCAGCCCCTGAACACGCAGTCCAAGATAACGCGACAGCGCCTTGAGCGTGTGATGTCCCAATTCCTCGGTCACGATCAGGTCGCCGGGGCCGGCGACTGTCATCAGCGCAATCGTCATGGCGGATGTGTTGCCATTGGTCATCAACAGACCCTGGGTGGCCGGAACAAGTCCGCAGCGCGTCAACCATTTCGCCGCCGCGCCGTTGTATTTCCGCAAGGCGGTGGATGGCCGGAAGGCGGATACGGTTGAGGCGGGAAGATCCGCCCCGAGCCTTGTCAGCATCCGCTGCATTTCCTGCAGATGCATCGGCTCGAACACCGGCATCAGAATCGAGAAATCAATGAACTTCTCGTTCTGGCTGTCGGGCACATAGGGGGTTTTGGTATCGCTGCGGCCGGCGCGCACAAATGTGCCGCGCCCGACTTCGCCGGCGATGACGCCGCGGCGGATCAACTCGTCATAAGCCCGGCTGACTGTCTGCACGCTGAGGCCCAGATCATAGGCAAGGTTGCGATGGGTCGGCAGCCGGTCACCGCTGCGCAATTCACCCGCATCGACAGCGCGGACAAGCGCGTCGGCGAGTGATTTATAGGCGGGACGGCGAAGATCTTCGGATTTTGGAGGCCAAATTGTCATGATTTATTGATGACCGCAATCCGGGAAATTGACAACCCCCTCGTGCTGCCTCAAAAGTCGGTGTCATGACCCCGATCAAACTCGATGACCGCGACATCAAGATCCTGGCAATCCTGTCGCGGGAGGGCCGGATCTCGAAGTCCGAGCTGGCGAAACGGGTCAATCTGAGCGCGACGCCCTGCTGGGAGCGGCTGAGCCGGCTGGAAAAGGCCGGGATCATTTCCGGCTATCGCGCCGAGATCGAACTCAGGCATGTCGCGCCGCAAGTCTCTGTGTTTGTCATGGCCGAACTGGAAAACCACCGCGCGGCGACGTTTCAGACCTTCGAGCAAGCCATCGCCGGCTATGACGAGATTGTGTCCTGCTGGGCGCTGGGCGGCGGTTTTGACTATCTGCTGCATGTCATCACCCGCGACATCGACAGCTATCAGCGGCTGATCGACGATTTGCTGGCGCGCCGCGCCGGGCTTGCGCGCTATTTCACCTATATCGTCACAAAGCCGGTCAAGCACTCCGCCAGCCTGCCGTTCGAGCTGCTGATCGAGCCCGGCGCGGAGACGAAATAGCGCTCCGGCACAGAGAATATGGATGAACTCTCTGGCAGGCGCCCGCGCATCAGAAGATTCCTCTCCGGAGGAGAGGCTAACATCAGGCATGGCAAATCAACGCAAAACCACCCCCGCCGACGCCGTGGCGTCGACCTTCGTCGCAACCCCGCTTGCTCTCGCAGATCCGGCGCTGTTTCGCGGCTTTTCCTATGTTGACGGGCGCTGGACAGCGGGCGCAAATTCAAGGACCTTTCGGGTGTCCAATCCCGCCGATGGCAGTCATCTGGGCGACGTCGCCAGCCTGTCGGGCGATGACAGCCAAATGGCCGTCGACGCCGCGCAAAACGCCTTCGGCATCTGGTCGTCGCTGCTGCCGCAACAGCGCTCGAAGATCCTTCGCCGCTGGTTCGAATTGATCCTCGATAACAAGGAAGACCTGGCCCGGATCATGGTGCTCGAACAGGGCAAGCCGCTCTCGGAAGCGCGCGGCGAGATCGACTACGCCGCGTCCTTTGTGGAGTTTTTCGCCGAAGAAGCCAAACGTCCCAACATTGAAAGCGTGACATCGCACCTGCCCGACGCCGAGGTCGAGATCTGGCGCGAGCCCGTGGGTGTCGCGGCGCTGATCACACCGTGGAATTTTCCCTCAGCCATGTTGACCCGGAAGGCGAGCGCAGCACTGGCGGCAGGCTGCACGGTTGTCGCGCATCCGTCCGCTCAAACGCCTTTTTCGGCGCTGGCGCTGGCTGAACTCTCCGAGCGCGCCGGTTTTCCGGCAGGCGCTTTCAATGTCGTGACCGGCGTTGCTCCGGTGGTTGTCGAGCCATGGATGAAAGACAAGCGGGTACGCGCCGTCTCGTTTACGGGCTCCACCGACATCGGCAAACTGCTCTACAGACAGGGCGCTGATACGGTCAAGCGCCTGGTGCTCGAACTCGGCGGACATGCGCCTTTCATTCTGTTCGCCGACGCCAACCTCGACCAGGCCATCGACGAAGCCATCAAGGCGAAGTTTGCCACATCCGGGCAGGATTGCCTCGGCGCCAACCGGTTTCTCGTCGAGCGTCCGGTCTATGAGGCGTTCTGCACGCGGTTTTCGCAAGCTGCCGCGAAATTGTCAGTCGGCATCGGCATGGACGATCGCGATATCGGACCGCTGATGAATGAACAGGCCGTCGCCAAGCAGGAAGAACACGTCGCCGATGCGCTGGCCAGGGGCGCGCGGCTGCTCAGCGGTGGCAAGCGTCATCGCGCCGGCAGGCTGTTCTTCGAGCCGACAGTGCTTGCCGACGTTCCCGCCGACGCGCTGATCATGCACGAGGAGACATTCGGCCCGGTCGCGGCGATCGCCGCCTTCGACACCGAAGACGAGGTCATGCAAAGGGCCAATGACACCGAATACGGCCTCGTTGCCTATCTGCACACCCAGGATCCGCGCCGGATTTACCGGGCCAGCAGGGCGCTGCAATTCGGCATGGTCGCGGTCAACCGCACCAAGGTGACCGGCGCGCCGATTCCGTTTGGCGGGATGAAACAATCGGGGCTCGAACGCGAGGGCTCACGCCTTGGCATGGAAGCCTTCACCGAAGTCAAATATGTCTGCCGCGACTGGGCATGACACAATTTCAGAAAAGGAAATCACAATGTTGCGCAACGATCAGCTTGACCAATGGGACCACGATCACTTTTTCCATCCCTCGACCCATCTTGCCCAGTTCGCCCGGGGCGAGTTGAAAAACCGCATCGTCACCGGCGGCGAAGGCGTCTACATCACCGACCGCGAAGGTAATCGCCTGCTTGATGCCTTTGCCGGCCTGTACTGCGTCAATATCGGCTATGGCCGCCAGGAAGTTGCCGACGCGATTGCCGCCCAGGCCAAGGAACTGGCCTATTACCACTCCTATGTCGGTCACGGCACCGAAGCCTCGGTGACGCTGGCCAAGATGGTCATCGACCGGGCGCCCGAGAACATGAGCCGGGTCTATTTCGGCCTCTCGGGTTCGGACGCCAACGAGACCAATGTCAAGCTGATCTGGTACTACAACAACATCCTCGGCCGGCCCGAGAAGAAGAAGATCATCTCGCGCTGGCGCGGCTATCACGGTTCGGGTCTGATGACCGGCTCGCTCACCGGCCTTGAGCTGTTTCACAAGAAGTTCGACCTGCCGCTGAGTCAGGTGCTGCATACCGAAGCGCCATATTATTACCGCCGCGACGATCTTTCGATGTCGGAAGCCGATTTCGTCGCTCATTGTGCCAGCGAACTCGAAGCCATGATCGAGCGCGAGGGCGCCGACACCATCGCCGCCTTCATCGGCGAACCGGTGCTGGGCACCGGCGGCATCGTGCCGCCGCCGGCCGGATACTGGGAAGCAATCCAGACGGTGCTGACCAGGCACGACATCCTGCTTGTCGCCGATGAAGTGGTCACCGGCTTCGGGCGTCTGGGCACGATGATGGGCTCGACCCATTACGGCATCAAGCCCGACATCATCACCATCGCCAAGGGCCTGACTTCGGCCTATGCGCCGCTTTCCGGTTCGATCATTTCCAACAAGGTGTGGAAAGTGCTGGAACAGGGCACCGACGAGTATGGTGCCATCGGTCACGGCTGGACCTACTCGGCCCACCCGATCGGTGCGGCGGCCGGCGTCGCCAATCTCCAGTTGATCGACAAGCTCGACCTCGTCACCAATGCCGGGGCGACGGGCGGCTATTTCAACAAGGCCATGGCGGAGGCCATCGGCAGCCACAAGAATGTCGGCGACATCCGCGGCGAAGGCATGCTCTGCGCTGTCGAACTGGTCGAGGACAAGGACGACCGCGTCTTCTACGATCCGTCCAAGAAGATCGGCCCGTCGATCGCTGCGGCCCTGCTCAAGCGCGGGGTCATTGCCCGGGCCATGCCGCAAGGCGACATCATCGGCTTCGCGCCGCCATTGTGCCTGACGCGCGAAGAGGCCGATACCGTCGTCTCGGCGGCGGCCGACGCGGTCAGGGAAGTTTGCGGATAACCGCAATTCTTTCAGCGGGATCTCCGCTCAGAGCGAATTTGCGAGGCCGGGCCATTACAGCCCGGCTTTTTTGGATGAGCCGCAAAGATCGCAAGGCCGGGGCGATCGGCAGCATCACGGGGTGTGGCAAGGTCTTCCGTGAACAATGGAACCGGCGCTGTAACTCACGGGATGCATGAATGTGCGGACGATCGCGCCACTTGCACGTCTGGATGACGGAGAACAAAAGAAAAGTGGTGCCGCTTGCAGGACTCGAACCTGCGACCCCATCATTACGAATGATGTGCTCTACCACCTGAGCTAAAGCGGCGTACCGGTTTGCGCGCAGGCCTGATAATTCAAGCCGTTCCCACGCGATGGTGGCAATTACCGTGATTGCCGGCCAATATCAAGCGGACATGCAGGACTGCCCGGTTTTTTTGGTTCCGCTGCTTGCCAACCCGAGGTCCGGCGCTGTCACAGCCTGCAGGCAGCCACCCGGCTTTGGTGCAGGATCAAGCGCCGGACAATGCCAGGTTCCGGCAGCCAGGCGTTTGCTACAGCGCCAGCCGCTTGCGGGTGGCCAGGTATTCGCTCTCGAGCCGGTCAATTAGATCCGACACGGGGCCGATTTTCTTGATCGCGCCGATGCCCTGTCCGCAGCCCCAAATCTCCTTCCAGGCCTTGGGTCCGGAAGTGGCGCTGTCGAAGTTCATCTTGCTCGGATCAGCGACCGGCAAGTCGTCCGGGTCCATGCCCGATGCGGCAATCGAGGGCTTGAGATAATTGCCGGGAATACCGGTGAAATAGTTCGAATAGACGATGTCCTTGGCAGCGCTGTCGACGATCATCTGTTTGTACTCATCGACTGCGCGGGCTTCGTCAGTGGCGATGAAGGGCGAACCTATGTAAGCCATGTCGGCGCCCATGGCCTCGGCGGCGAGCACCGAGCCGCCGGTCGAGATCGCGCCTGACAGCAGCAACGGACCGTCAAACCACTCGCGGATTTCCTGAACCAGCGCGAAAGGCGACAGCGGACCGGCATGGCCCCCGGCACCTGCGGCAACCGCGATCAGGCCATCGGCGCCCTTGTTGATGGCGGAATGGGCGTGACGGTTGTTGATGATGTCATGCAATACAATGCCGCCATAGGAATGGATCGCCGCATTGACCTCCGGCACCGCGCCAAGCGAGGAGATCACCACCGGCACCTTGTATTTGACGCACATCGACAGATCGTGCTCCAAACGGGTGTTGGAGCGGTGCACGATCTGGTTGACCGCAAAAGGGGCCGCCGGGCGGTCCGGGTTCTTGGCATTGTGATCGGCCAGGCCTTCGGTGATTTCGGCCAGCCAGTCATCAAGCTGGGCTTCGGGTCTGGCATTAAGCGAGGGGAACGACCCCATCACGCCGGCCTTGCACTGGGCCATGACCAGTGGCGGATGGGAAATAATAAACAAGGGAGCGGCAACCACTGGCAGCCGGAAATTGTCCTTGAGGATGGCGGGTAGGGTCATGAGGCCTCGCAAATCACTGTGACGTTTACGCAAACGTCAATTTTCATAGCAGAGCCGACCGGCGCTGAAAAGCCGTCTCCGGCGACGCAGTTCACCTGGCTGATGGGCGTCGCGCCCGGTCCGAGCTTGAGTTTTGCCGGGTTAGCGGATAGGCAGATGAAAAGCGCGGCGGCCAGAAGTCAGTGGAGCCTTGGCCGCTGCCTGATCGGGCTTGGCCCTATTGGCCCGTTTGGCGCAGACCAGAGCGCACGGGCAAGGAGACAAACACTTGACCGGCATGGAAGCCGCAATTCGCGGAGCATTGGAGAAGGCAGGGATTCCCGGTGCCCAAGCGCGCCAGCGGATCTATGATTCGGCGCGGGGCGCGCTGGACCGCAGCCTGGAACGTCAGGGCATCACTGATGCGGCCCGGATCGCCGAGCACAGGCACCGGCTGGAGCTGCTGATTGCCGACATCGAGGCCGAATGGACTCCGCCCGGCGAAGCCGATGCGCCCGCCATACCCGCCGTGGATCAACCGGTTGCGCCTGCGGTAAGCCCTGCTCCCGCCATACCCGGGCAGACCGGCCGTCCTCATCATATTGAGCCGGCCTGGGCTGAACCGGCGGCAGCCGCGCCGCAGTCCGGGCTCGGCGCCGCCCCGGCGGTTGGCCCTGCTTCAGGCCCGGCACGACAGCAAGAGGCGCCGCGTGGCGAGGCCAGTCTCGATATCGCTCCCGGCGCCGGCCCGTATCCCGCCTCCGAGGCGTTCGCGGTGGATGCCTCGCTGGACGCCGAGCGTCCGCCTCACATCGCCGCGCCATCGGGCAAACAGGCGAAACCGGCCAAGCCGGCGAAAAGGGTCAAGGTTCCCAAGGCGCGCAAGCAAAAGCCCCGCCGCGGCGTGTTCGCCTCGATATTTTCGGCAGCGGTGATGCTGTCGTTCCTGGGCATCGGGGTCTGGTGGGTGATTGAAAGCGGCGCGTTGAAAAGTGCCGCGGAACGCGACACCGGGGTTCCCAACCCGCCGCCCTCGCTCAGCCGGGACGATTACGCCGGCGGGCCGCAACAGCTCAATCCCGGCGCCGGTTTCTCCGGTGAATGGGCCAATGTGTTCCAGCCGGGGCGCGATGGCGAACTGCGGTCTCGCGGCAATGAGGCCAGCGTGGAGCTCATCGAGCAGCCCGACGGCGACGTGCTGAGAATTGTGTCACGCACCGGAGGCCCCGGTGGCGAGGTTCTGATTCCGCTCGGTGCGGAAGTCATGCAGGCGTTGGCGGGGCGTCAATCGGTGCTGGCGCTGACCGTCCGCTCGGCATCGCCCGAGCCCACGCAGATCTACGTCAAATGCGAATTCTCGGTTCTGGGCGATTGCGGCCGCCACCGCTTCGACGTCACCTATGACACGACCGACGTTCTGTTCAACCTCGACTATGACCGGGCGCTGGCGCCCAACGAGGGTGGCAACCTGGTGATCAACAGCGACATATCGGGCAGCGGCAAGGGCATTGATCTCATCGCCGTGCGGATCAAGCCGCTCACCTGATCCGGCGCGGACAGGCCAGCAGTCAGAAACCTTTCGGTCACAAAAAACCGCCCGCATCGCAGCGGGCGGTTCTTGTTGCCTGCAGACCGGTCAGTTGACGTCGGTAACGCGCAGGTAGGGCCGGATTTCTTCCCAGCCCTGCGGGAAGATGCCCTTGGCTTCTTCATTGGAGATCGACGGCGGGATGATCACCTTGCCGCCCGGACGCCAATCGGCCGGGGTGGCAACCTTCCTGGCGTCGGCCAGCTGCAGCGCATCGATGACGCGCAGGATCTCATCGAAGTTGCGGCCGACATTCATCGGGTAGGTCAGCATCAGCCGAACCTTCTTGTTCGGATCGATGATGAACACCGAGCGCACTGCCGCAGTCGTGCTCTCGTTGGGATGGATCATGTCGTAAAGCTTGGCGACCTTGAGATCCTTGTCGGCGACAATCGGGAAAGTCAGCGTGGTATTCTGGGTGTCGTTGACATCCTTGATCCAGGCCATGTGCTCCTCGACGCCATCCGTCGACAGCCCGATCGGCTTGACGTTGCGGGCTGCGAACTGATCAGAGAGCTGCGAGGTGCGGCCCATCTCGGTGGTGCAAACCGGGGTAAAATCGGCGGGGTGGCTGAAGAAGAATGCCCAGGACGAACCGATCCACTCGTGGAAATCAATCGGGCCGCTGGTGGTGTCGGCTTTGAAATTAGGAGCGGTATCGCCAATGCGAATACTCATGGTGAAGTCCTTTCTTGGGGTTGCGAACAGGAGAGTCTTATTTGTGGATTTTCTCCATGGATTTCAACTATCGCCTGGTGTTGGCTGAGGAAGACCTTGCCACTGAGATGATGGAGAAAATCGGATCGGCGAAGCCTGTCCATTACCGGACCTTTGACCTCGCTGAGATTGAATGTGACACCGAGAACCTTGAGCCGCTCGTTGATCGCCTCCAGCGATTCCAGCGCGCTCATGTCGATCTCGTTGACCGCCGGACACATCAGCACCACATGCTTGAGATTCGGCCTTGCGGCAACCATGTCGTAGATGCTGTCCTCGAGGTAGCGCGCATTGGCAAAATACAGGCTTTCATCGACCCTGACGGTCAGCACCGTGTCGTCAATCTCGACCTTGTGACGTTTGACATTGCGGAAATGCTCGGTACCGGGCACCCGGCCGACGACGGCCATGTGCGGCCGCGAGGACTTGTAGAGGTGAATCAGGATCGATAGCGCCACGCCAACGGTGACACCGACTTCAACGCCAAAAACCAGGGTCAGGACGATTGTTGCGGTGACGGCGGCAAAGTCGGCGCGCGAGTAGGTCCAGGTCTTTTTCAGGATCGAGAAATCAACCAGCGAGAGAACCGCGACAATAATGGTGGCGGCAAGCGTCGCCGTGGGCAAATGATAGATCAACGGCGTCAGCAGCATTGCCGCCAGCAGCAGACCGACAGCGGTGTAGGCGCCGGCGGCTGGCGTTTGGGCGCCCGCGTCGAAATTGACCACCGAGCGGGAAAACCCGCCGGTAACCGGGAAGCCGCCGGTGAACGCCGCACCGACATTGGCGGCACCCAGGCCGATCAGTTCCTGATCGGGAACAATCCGCTGGCGTTTGCGCGCGGCCAGCGTCTGGGCGACTGACACCGATTCAACAAAACCGATGATGGAGATGAGCACGGCAGAGCCGATCAACGTGCCCCAAAGATCAAGCGAGAAGGAGGGCATGGTCAGTGGCGGCAGGCCCTGCGGCACATCACCGACGACCTTGACACCGTAATTTTCCGACAGGCCGAAGGCCCAGGCCGCGAAGGTGGTGGCGAACACCGCGGCCACCGGGCCGGCCTTGGCGAGCACGCCGGCCAGCTTCGGCTTCATCCCGGTCGACAGCAGCAGCGGCATCAGCCCCGAGCGCACCCAGAACAGAAACGCGGTTGCGCTGACACCGAGGGCAAACGTGATCCAGTTGATCTCGCCCAGATGTTCAAACAGCGAGGAGAGCAGTTCAGGCAAGGTGTCGCCACCGGCGGAAATCCCGAGAATGTGACGAAACTGGCTCATTGCAATGAGAATGCCCGAGGCGGTGATGAAGCCCGCGACAACCGGGTGGGAGAGAAAATTGGCGAGAAAGCCCAGCCGCAGGACGCCGAGCAGGATCAGGAAGACGCCCGAGAGGAAAGCAAGCGTGATGGCTGCCAGCAGCAGCTCGGGTGATCCGGGTGCTGCCAGTTTGCCGATCGCCGCCGCCGTCATCAGCGACACCACGGCCACCGGCCCGACCGCCAATGCGCGGCTGGTGCCGAAAATCGCATAGAGAATGATCGGCGCGATCGAGGCATATATGCCGGTTTCGGCTGGCAGGCCGGCCAAAAGCGCATAGGCCAGCGATTGCGGGATCAACATGATGGTGACAATCACCGCCGCAACCAGATCATTGCCGAGCGCATCGCGGTCATAGCGACGGCCCCAGTCGAAGACCGGCATGAAGCTGGCAAGACGAGTGAGGAGGACGGGGGCTTTCAGCATGTCGATGTCCTTACTGCGCAAACAGCGTCAGCGTCTTGATATAGCGCAAACCGCGAACGCTCCTGCTGGCGCGCCGGTCCGATATCGTCTGGAAAATATTCCGTCATCTCAGCCGACGACTTCGGGCCCGGTCATCCGGCGGCGGGATCTTTCCCGCCGTTCCCGGCAAATGCCCCAGGGCAGTCCACCGGCACTCAAAGCCCGTTGATGGGAACCTTGAGCATTGTGCGCCCATCCTTGTCGGTCGGGATATCGCCGGCCCGCATGTTGACCTGCAACGAGGGAATGATCAGCCTTGGCATGGCCAACTGGCTGTCGCGCTCGGTGCGGAACTTGATGAAGTCCTCGCGGCTCTTGCCGCCACCGACATGGATGTTGTTGGCCTTTTCGTCGCCGACCGTGGTTTCCCACTTGATGTCGCGGCCGTTGGGACCGTAATCGTGGCACATGAACAGGCGCATATCGTCGGGCAGCGCCAGGACTTTCTGGATCGAATCGTAGAGAACGCCGGCATCGCCACCGGGAAAATCGGCTCGCGCCGATCCGCCATCGGGCATGAACAGCGTATCGCCGACAAAGGCGGCATTGCCCATGACATGCACCATGCAGGCCGGCGTGTGGCCGGGCGTGTACATGGCGAAGGCCTGCATCGAGCCGATCTGGTAGGTGTCGCCATCCTTGAACAGGGCGTCGAACTGCGAACCGTCACGCTGGAATTCGGTGCCTTCGTTGAAGATCTTGCCGAAGGTGTCCTGCACGACCATGATCTTGTCGCCAATGCCGATCTTGCCGCCGAGCTTTTGCTGAATATAGGGAGCGGCGGAAAGATGATCGGCATGGACATGGGTTTCGATAATCCATTCCAGATCCAGCCCGTTGCCCTTGATCCACGCGACGATCTCATCGGCATGGCCATAGGTGATGCGACCGGCTGCGTAATCAATATCCATGACGGAATCGATGACCGCGCAGGCATTCGATCCGGGATCCTTGACCACATAGCTGATGGTGTTGGTATCCGGATCGAAAAACGCCTTCACTTCGGGCTTGACCGATATGTCCACGGGATAATTCGACATGTTCATGTCTCCTCTCTTCACATCATCACATGCATCCCGCCATTGGGCGAGACTTTGATTGTTTGGTTCCTGCGGGCCGCTTGCCGGGCGGCCGGACCGGATTTCAAAATGGCTTGGCGGGTTTGTGACGCAACCCGTCCAAAGACCGCGCCAGCATGATGCCGATCACCATCGCGCCGGTGAAAACGATCACCGTGGCCCCGCCGAAGCCGAGCGCCGGAATGGCGCCACCCGGGCAGAACCCAGCAATGCCCCAGCCGACCCCGAATGTCGCCGCCCCGGCGACAAGCCTGGTATCGACTGTCTTGTTGGCAGGAAGATGGAATTCCGCGTCAAAGATCGGTTTCTTCCGTGCGCCGAAAACCAGACGATAGCCCAGTGCCGTGGTCAGCAGCGCCCCGCCCATGACGAAGATCAGGCTCGGATCCCAGGTGCCGGCGACATCGAAAAAATTGAGCACCTTGGCCGGGTTTGCCATTCCCGAGATGGCAATGCCAAGACCGAATATCGCGCCTGTGAGCAGGGAGAAAAGCTGTTTCGCCATCTCTCAGACCCCCACGACATGACGCAGGACATAGACCGTCAGTCCGGTGAAGATCATGAATGTGACGGTTGCCGCAATCGAGCGCGGCGACAGCCGCGCCATGCCGCAGACGCCGTGGCCGGAAGTGCAGCCGGCGCCGTAATAGACCCCGACGCCGACGATCAGCCCGCCAAGCGCCAGCAAGGGCAGCGAGACCGGAACGGCATAGGCAATAGCCTGACCCGCGGCGATGTAGAGCACCGGCGCGATCACCGCTCCGGCAAGAAAGGCAATGCGCCAGGGCCAGTCGGTCGAAAACGGCGGAATGATGCCGGTCAGAATCCCCGTCATTCCGGCGATGCGGCCGTTCATTGCCATCAGCAGGATCGAGGCGATCCCGATCAGCACTCCGCCGGCAAGCGACACCCATGGTGTGAATTCTGTTTCCATCATGGTCTTCCTGTTGATTGATGCCGGCCTATCGCAAGCGGCGAATTACGCACTGCTCCTACATATATATAAGCGAATATCCATATTCAAGGGACCAAATGTATCGAAATTGCGCCACCACCCTGGCCGCACAGGCACAGCGACCTTGCCCACAGTGCTTGCCGCCGCTGCCTTGCGTCTTGGCTCAGATTTCGGGGCTCGACTGCTTGCGAATATCGGGATGCAGGGTCTTGCCCAGAATGTGATCATCGGCGCCGATGACGTGACTGCTTGATCCAACGATCAACCGGTCGGGATGATGCACGATCAGCTTGTCCTTGTTGGGATAGGGCAGACTGGACAGGAAATGCTTCATGCAATTGATCCGCGCACGCTTCTTGCAGTCGGATTTGACAATGGTCCAGGGCGCATCGGCGGTGTCGGTGTAGAAAAACATCGCTTCCTTGGCCTCGGTGTAATCATCCCATTTGTCGAGTGACGCCTTGTCGATCGGGGACAGCTTCCACTGCTTGAGCGGATCCTTCTCGCGCTGGGTGAAACGCTTGAGCTGTTCGCCCTGCGTGACCGAAAACCAGTATTTGAACAAGCGAATGCCGGAGCGGGTCAGCATGCGCTCTATCTCGGGCGCCTCGCGCATGAATTCGAGATATTCGGTGGGCGAGCAAAACCCCATAACCCGCTCGACACCGGCGCGATTGTACCAGGACCGGTCAAACAGCACCATTTCGCCGGACGACGGCAGGTGTTCGACATAACGCTGGAAATACCATTGCGAGCGCTCGCGTTCGGTTGGCTTGGACAGCGCCACCACCCGCGCCATGCGCGGATTGAGATGCTCCATGAAGCGCTTGATGGTGCCGCCCTTGCCGGCTGCATCACGGCCTTCAAACAGCAGCACCACTTTCTGGCCGGTGTCCTCGATCCAGCGCTGGGCTTTCAGCAATTCGACCTGCAGCAAGGCCTTTTCGTGCTCATAGGCGGCGCGGCGCATCTTGGTCTTGTAGGGATAGACGCCCTGCTCGAACAATTGCGCGATCGCGGCTTCATCCTTGCGGATTTCGGCGGTGTTCAACCGCGGTTCCGTTTTGGCGGATGCGTCGCTGTTTACGGCTTCCGGGGCGATGGCCTGTCTGGTTGCCGGATCCTCGACGCTGCCGGCGGCCGAACTGTTGGGGTTTGCATCAAATTCGTTGTTGACTTCGTCCATTGCGTGCCCTCTCTGGTCAAAAAAGCACTGTGCACGGATAGGCAGTTGCCGCCTTGACCCCGGTCAAATCAACTCTGGCAGACCTGCCGGTCAGCGGGCTCTGAGATGGTCGAGCATATGGACAAGCAGGCCCGCCAGCAAACCCCAGAACGCAGCGCCTATGCCAAAGGCAGCAACCCCGGAAGCGGTGACGGCAAAGGTTGCTGCAGCCGCAAAGCGTGTTGCCGCAACCTCAAAGGCGGACACAAGCGCGCCGATCAGCGGCGGAATCAGGGCCAGACCGGCAACGACGGCGATGATCGCCGGCGGCATCGCCAGGATGGCCGGCACGATGACCGGCCCCGACAACCCGAGCAGGATCCACACCCCGGCATAGACAAGCCCGACCTTCCAGCGCTGGCCGCGGTCCGGGTGCACATCATCGCCAAGACAGATGGCGGCGGTGATCGCGGCCATGCTGATGGTGTGGGATCCGAACAGGGCAAAGAACGCCGACAGCACACCGGTGACGCCGAGCGCTTCGGTGACCGGTGGCTCGTATCCGTTGGCGCGCAGCACCGCGAAACCCGGCAGGTTCTGCGAAGCCATGGTGACCAGATAGAGCGGAACCCCAAGCCCGAGCAGCACGGCGCCATCGAAATGCGGGGCGATGAAGGTCAGCCATTGCCAGTCGATCGACGCGGAAGCAGGCGCGGCGCCGCCATAGCTGAACGCGACAACGAACCCCGAGACCAGAGCGGCAAGCACCGCAAGCAGCGGATTAAACAGGCGCACAAGGAAGAACACCGCAATCAACGGCAGCACCAGTGCGGGCTGCCCGGCGGCATGGGTCGCCACCGCCATGGTGAAGGGCAGCAGCACCCCGGCCAGCATGCCCGAGGCGACGCCGGTGGGGATCGCGGTGACCGCACGATTGAGCGGCCGCACCGCAGCGGTCAGGGCGATCAGCAATGCGGCGAAGACAAATGCACCGACGGCCTGGTGAATGTCGACCCCTGTGGAGGCCGCGATCAGCGCGGCGCCCGGCGTTGACCAGGCCAGCACCATCGGCACCCTCTTCCACGAGCTCAGCAGCGCCGAGCCGATGGCCTTGGAGAAACAGACCGCCGCCACCCAGGAAGCCGTCTGTGCGGCATTGGCGCCGACGGCCGCAGCGGCGGCCAGCACCAGCGCGATGGTCGAGCCGTATCCGACAAGAGCTGCGACCAGTGCAGCGGAGAACATCGAAACAGGCAAGGGAAGGCTCCGAAACCGGGGACAGGTATGTCTGGACTTAACCCGCGCGAGCGTGGCTAGATCGAGGATTTCACAAGACTTGCCACCCGGTCAATCGCCAGCAGATAGCCTTGCGTGCCGCAGCCGGCGATGACGCCGTCAGCCCTGAGCGAGACATAGGAATGGCGGCGGAATTCCTCGCGCTTGTGCACATTGGAGATGTGCACTTCGATCACCGGCCCGTCAAACGCGTTGAGCGCATCGAGGATGGCAATCGAGGTATGGCTGTAGGCGCCGGGATTGATGACGATCGCCACGGCGGTGTCGCGGGCTTCGTGGATCCAGTCGATCAGCTGATGCTCGGCATTGGATTGCAGGACGCGCGTGGCGAGGCCATGGCTTTCAGCCCGGGCACTGGCTGCGGCTTCCACGTCGCCGAGCGTTTCGCTGCCATAGATTTCCGGCTGGCGCTTGCCCAGAAGATTGAGGTTCGGTCCGTTCAGGAGATAGATTGTACCGGTCACTGCGTTGGCCTTTCGCTCGAGACCCCGTGGTCGGGGCGCTGCTTTTCCTACATTGTTGCGCCAAGGCGAGGCAAGTCTTCACGCTGCCCTGCCGCGCAGCATTCTGGCCTTGCCGGCACGGACTTACTCGACATCATAAGGCACCGCCTTGCGGGTGTTGGGGTCGACGATCAGACGGCGCTTGAGCGGCGGCACGGCGCGCTGGTGGCAGTCGCGGCGCTCGCAGATGCGGCAGGAGACACCGATCGGCTCGAAGGCTTCGGCACGGGCGATATCGAGATCATCGGCATAGACCAGTTCGCCGGCGTGGGCGATCTCGCAGCCAAGTGCGAGGGCATAGGACTGCACCGGATCGCGCCAGCCGCCCGATGGCTTGGAGACCGCGGTGGCGAGGCAGAGATAGCGCACGCCATCGGGCGTCTCGGCCAGTTGCCTGATGATCCGGTTCGGAGTCTCGAACGCGCTGTGGGCATTCCACAGCGGACAGGCCGAGCCGAAACGGGCGAATTGCAGCTTGGTGGCGGAATGGCGCTTGGTGATGTTGCCGGCCTTGTCGACGCGGGCGAAGAAGAACGGCACGCCCTTCTGTCCCGGCCGCTGCAGGGTGGAGAGCCGGTGGGAGACCTGCTCGAGACTGGTGGAGAACCGGTCCGACAGCAGCACCAGATCGTGACGCAGTTCGCGCGCGGCTGCGGCGAACGCGCCATAGGGCAGGATCGCCGCGCCGGCGAAATAGTTGGCGAGTCCGATGCGGCAGATGCCGGCGGCGTCGGCGGAGCGGAACCGCGCCTCCTCGATGATCCGTGTCATCGTCGCGTCATGCCCGATCAGCCCGATCTGGCAGGCAATCTGGAAGGCCTGGGTCGACACCGGCGTGCGCGGATTGAGCCAGAGCACCCGAGAAACCGGATCGAAGCGGCGCAGGCTGCCCTGATCGGCACTCTCCCTGCCGCCTCCCGGCTCGCTGCCAGCCCCGATTGCCACCCGCACCCGATGGCGGCGCTCGATATGATCGGCCAGCGCCTTGAGGCTGACACCGCGGCTCTTCGACAATTCCTGGCTCAGCGCCTCGCCGGCAAGATCGAGCTCATGAATATAGTTGTCGACATAATGGAAGAAGTCGCGAACCTCCTCGTAAGGCGTCGGATCGGTAAGCGCACCCGAACGCTCCAGGGTTTCGTCAAGCTCGGCCAGCTGGTCGCCCGAGCGCCGCATCGCCTGATGCAGCGACAGGAAGGCGCGGGCAAACGACGGTGCGTTCTGCACCACCAGCTTGACATCGCTGAGTGAAGGTTGCGCGCCGCCCGACACCGGATCGGCCAGCGCTTCGGCGACGTCCGCCAGCAAACGGTCGGTGTCCTGATCGGACAGCGTGGTGATGTCGACCGAGAACGCCTCGGCCAGCGCCAGCAGCACCGAGGCGCTGACATGGCGCTGGTTGTTTTCAATCTGGTTGAGATAGCTGGTCGAGATGCCGAGTTTGGTGGCAAAGCCGGCCTGGGTGAGGCCATGCTCGCCACGGATGGCGCGGATCTTGCCGCCGATGAAGAGTTTGCGTGCGCGCATCGATGTTCGCAACTTTGCAAAATTGCAATTGCAAACATTGCTAGTGCAACATGCTTACCTTTTCAACCCTGTTACAAACCTGTCATTCAGGCTACCGTCGGGCCTCGATATCAATCAGCAACGTGGAGAGCGCCTTGACACTCTATGCAGCCCTGACAGCCAGCCGCCCGGAAAAGATCGCGATGGCAGCCCTTGCCGCCGTGGCCGGCTCGATCCTCATGACGCTATCGGCCAAGATCGCCATTCCGTTTTATCCGGTGCCGCTGACCATGACGACCTTTGTCGTCATCGGGCTCGGCCTGGCGCTCGGCCCCCGGCTCGGCGTGGCGGCGGTGGCGCTTTACCTGATGCAGGGCGCGCTCGGTCTGCCGGTGTTCGCCGGCACGCCGGAAAAAGGCATCGGACTTGCCTATATGGCGGGGCCGACCGGCGGCTATCTGGTCGGTTATCTGCTGGCAGCCTTTGCCGCGGGCTTTCTGGCCGAGCGTGGCGCGGATCGCTCTGTGGTCACGGCGTTCCTGGCGGCCCTTGTTGCCGGCGCCGTCATCTATGTGCCCGGCCTGCTCTATCTCGGCGCCCTGTTCGGCTGGGACCAGCCGATCCTGGCATGGGGGCTGTACCCGTTCATCCTCGGTGACCTGACGAAAGCGGCGCTGGCGGCGCTGGTGTTTCCGGCAACATGGGCGATGATTGCCGGAAAGCGAGGCTTCTGATGCGCGATATTGTTGAACAGCTCGAACACAAGCGCGCCGAGGCCCGGCTCGGAGGCGGGCAGAAGCGCATCGACGCGCAGCACGCCAAGGGCAAGCTGACGGCGCGCGAACGGCTCGACGTGCTTCTCGACGAGGGATCGTTCGAGGAGTACGACATGTACAAGACCCACCGCTGCACCGATTTCGGCATGGAGCAACAGGTCTATCCCGGCGACGGGGTGATCACCGGCTGGGGCACCATCAATGGCCGCCCGGTCTATGTGTTTTCCCAGGATTTCACCGTGTTCGGCGGCTCGCTGTCGGAAACCCATGCGGAGAAGATCTGCAAGGTGATGGACCTGGCGGTGCAGAACGGCGCACCGCTGATCGGGCTGAACGATTCCGGCGGCGCACGCATCCAGGAGGGCGTGGCTTCGCTCGGCGGCTATGCCGAAGTGTTCTGGCGCAATGTCCAGGCCTCTGGCGTGATCCCGCAGATCTCGGTGATCATGGGACCCTGCGCCGGCGGCGCGGTGTATTCGCCGGCGATGACCGATTTCATCTTCATGGTGAAGGATACGAGCTACATGTTCGTCACCGGCCCCGACGTGGTCAAGACCGTGACCAACGAGATCGTCACCGCGGAAGAGCTTGGCGGTGCCTCGACTCACACGAAGAAATCATCGGTCGCCGACGGAGCTTACGACAATGATGTCGAGGCGCTGATCGAAATCCGCCGGATGTTCGACTTCCTGCCGCTGTCGAGCCGTGAGGCGCCGCCGGTGCTGCCCACGGCGGACGCGCCGGAACGGCTCGAGCATGCGCTCGATACGCTGATCCCCGACAATCCCAACAAGCCCTACGACATGCGCGAAGTCATTGCCCGGGTCGGCGACGAGGGCGATTTCTTCGAGATCCAGGCCAACCACGCCAAGAACATTCTGTGCGGCTTTATCCGGCTCAATGGCTCGACCGTCGGCGTTGTCGCCAATCAGCCGATGGTGCTGGCAGGCTGTCTTGATATCGATTCGTCCAAGAAAGCCGCCCGGTTCGTGCGATTCTGCGACGCCTTCAACATCCCGATCCTGACGCTGGTCGACGTGCCGGGCTTTCTGCCGGGCGTCAGCCAGGAGTATAACGGCATCATCAAGCATGGCGCGAAACTGCTGTTTGCCTATGCCGAGGCCACCGTGCCGAAGGTTACCGTGATTACCCGCAAGGCCTATGGCGGCGCCTACGACGTGATGAGCTCCAAGCACATCCGCGCCGATGTCAACTATGCCTGGCCGACCGCGCAGATCGCGGTGATGGGGGCCAAGGGCGCGACCGAGATCCTGTATCGCTCCGAGCTTGGCGACCCGGACAAGATCGCCCGGCGCACCGCCGATTACGAAGACCGTTTCGCCAATCCCTTCGTTGCAGCCCAGCGCGGCTTCATCGATGAGGTGATCATGCCGCACTCGACCCGGCGCCGCGTGATCCGGGCGTTCGAAATGCTGAAGACCAAGAAGGTGACGCAACCGCTGCGCAAGCACGACAACATTCCGCTGTGAGGGGAGCCTGCCTTGCCGACGGTGCTGGAATGGAAAGGCTGGAAATTTCTGTTCTATAGCCTCGACTACGCCGAACCGCCGCATGTGCATGTGCGAAAAGACCGGAAAGAAGCTAAGATATGGCTCTATCGCGTGGAGCTCGCGCGCAACCGCCGCTGCACCGATCAGGAACTGCAGCCTTGCTGCGGGTGACCGAAGAGAACAGGACCGCATTTCTGGAGAAATGGCATGAACACTTTGGAAGTTGATCTGGAGCGGCTGGAGCCGGTGAGTGTCGCTTGTGACGCGACGCATTTGCATGTGACGCTCGGCGACGGGGTGATCATCACCACGCCGCTGTGGTGGTATCCGCGATTGCTGGCAGCGTCTCCTGAGGAGTTGAGGCAGGTGGAGTTGTCGCCCTATGGCGTGCATTGGCCGGCCCTTGACGAGGACCTCAGCGTCACCGGCCTGATTGAGGGCCGCAAGGCCCCCGGCGCAGTGCCGCCCGCTGAAGCAGCGGAGTGACATGTTTGATCGAACATCTTGAGGGTGGATACGGATTCGCCGACCGCCGACCCAATAGCAAGCCACGCATCCCTGCAACAGCCTGACCCAAAGGACCACGCCATGAAGATCACACGCGCAGGATCGACGCCGTCGGCCAAGGGGCCGGATGACTATTTCACCGGCGCGGTGCGGCTCGACAAATTATTTGCCGCTGAAGCGCCGGGGCGGGTGCAAGGCGCGTCGGTGACGTTCGAGCCCGGTGCGCGAACGGCATGGCACACGCATCCGCTGGGGCAGACCATCATCATCACCTCGGGTCTTGGCCGGGCGCAGCGCGAGGGCGGACCGGTGGAAACGATCCGGCCCGGCGATGTGGTCTGGTTCGAACCGGGCGAGAAGCACTGGCATGGCGCTTCGCCCGATGTGGCGATGAGCCATATCGCCATCCAGGAGGCGCTCGACGGGGTGGCCGTGGTCTGGCTCGACCAGGTGAGCGACGACGATTATGCGGGTTGAGATGATGATGGCGGATGCGAGGATGTCGTGCCCCACCCACGGCACGCGGCCCGACAGGGCGGGCGATCGCGCGTCTCCCGTCATCCCGGCCTTGAGCCGGGATCCAGCGACCCGGCGTCTGCCGGGTCAAAGGACTCTTTTCAGCCCAGAGACCCGGGCTGACTGGATACCGGATCAGGTCCGGCATGACGAATTGGCAGGTGCCCGAACTGAGAACCAGGCTGTGAGTGCGCGGCTCGCACCCCACCTCCCGCAACTCCGCTGCTGCAATCCTCAGCAATCTGCCTATATTCCCCGGTGAGACCCCTCTCACCAACAAGGACGAGTTTTCATGACTGACGAAACCAAGTTTCCGCCCGAGAAGAATTTTCCCGCAGGATACGAGCCTGCAAAGGTGTGGGAATGGCAAAAGGGCAATGGCGGGCAGTTCGCCAGCATCAACCGGCCCATCGCCGGCCCGACGCATGACAAGGAATTGCCGGTCGGCAAGCATCCGCTGCAGTTGTATTCGCTGGCCACGCCCAACGGCGTGAAAGTCACGGTGATGCTGGAAGAACTGCTGGCGGCAGGGCACACCGGTGCCGAATACGACGCCTGGCTGATCCGTATCGGCGACGGAGACCAGTTCGGCTCGGGCTTTGTCGACATCAATCCGAATTCCAAGATTCCGGCGATGATGGACCATGCGCCCAGGGGCGGCGGCGAGCCGGTGCGGCTGTTCGAGAGCGGCTCGATCCTGTTCTACCTGGCCGAAAAATTCGGCGCATTCCTGTCGACCGACACCCGCGTCCGGGCCGAGACGATGAACTGGCTGATGTGGCAGATGGGGGCAGGCCCCTATCTCGGCGGCGGCTTCGGGCATTTTTATGCCTATGCGCCGATGAAGATCCAGTACGCCATCGACCGCTTCGCCATGGAGGTCAAACGCCAGCTCGACGTGCTTGAGCGGCATCTTGCGGACCATGAATACATGGCCGGCGCCGAGTATTCGATCGCCGACATGGCGATCTGGCCCTGGTATGGCCGTCTGGTCAAAGGCGGCGCCTACGAGGCCGGCGAATTCCTCGACGTGGCGTCCTACACCAACGTGATCCGCTGGACCGACCAGATCGGCGCGCGCCCGGCGGTGGGTCGCGGACGCATCGTCAACAAGACGTTTGGCGAACTCTCGGAGCAATTGCACGAGCGCCATGACGCGTCCGATTTCGAGCTGAAGACCCAGGACAAGCTGGAAGCGCAAAAGGAAGACAAAGCCTGATGGCCAAGCTGCCCGAAATGACCAAGCATCGCGGAATCCCGTCCGGCCTGCCCGGCACGGGGTTCCAGTTCACCATCCGCCGCGCCAATCCGCGCGGTGTGACGGCGATCATCAACCGGCGCCGCATGGCCGACCGGACACCGACGGAAAAGCTCGCCGACACGGCGTTTCTGCATGCGCTGTGGCACCGCTTCGGCGATGAGCCGTTCGAGCGTGGCAATCTCGATGCGGGCCGGATCAGCTGGCTGTTCGGGCGCGAGATCGTGCCCGCCGAAGAACCCTTCGATGCGCAATCCTACACGGCCATGCTGCGGATTGACGAACGTGTGGGGCGGGCGAGTTACCCCGCAGCCTTCGAGGATGTGCTCGAGGTGTGATGATCTGGGCAAGCTGCCTCTCCCCCTGGTGGGGGAGACGGCGATTTCGGCGGGTTAGCCGGAAGCTGAACGCCGGAAATTGCAAGAGACGGGGCCGGCGCCGGGATCGATGCCATAGCGCCAGGACTACAGATCCCCGGGTCAGGCCCGGGGATGACGACGGAAAACACGGGCCGGTTCGGCCCGCAATCGGGGACGAAGTGCATGTTTTCAAAAATCCTGATCGCCAACCGCGGTGAAATTGCCTGCCGGGTCATCAAGACCGCCAAGAAGATGGGGATTGCGACGGTCGCCGTCTATTCCGACGCCGACCGGGACGCCGAGCATGTCCGGCTTGCCGACGAGGCGGTGCACATCGGCGCAGCCCCGGCCAACCAGTCCTACCTCATCCCCGAGAAGATCATTGCCGCCTGCAAGCAGACCGGCGCGCAAGCCGTGCATCCGGGCTACGGGTTCCTGTCCGAGCGGGCCTCGTTCTGCGAGGCGCTGGAAGCCGAAGGCATCGCCTTCATCGGACCGAAGGTCAAGGCCATCGAGGCGATGGGCGACAAGATCACCTCGAAGAAGATCGCCGCTGAAGCCGGTGTCTCCACCGTACCGGGCCATATGGGGCTGATCGACGACGAGGCGCATGCGGCCAGAATCGCGGCGGAAATCGGTTATCCGGTGATGATCAAGGCATCCGCCGGCGGTGGCGGCAAGGGCATGCGGATTGCCTGGAACGACGCCGAGGCGCGCGAGGGCTTCACCCGCTCGAAATCGGAAGCGGCCAGCTCGTTTGGCGACGACCGGATCTTCATCGAAAAATTCATTGAGGAGCCGCGTCATATCGAAATCCAGCTGATCGGCGACAGCTTTGGCAATGTCATCTATCTGGGCGAGCGCGAATGCTCGATCCAGCGGCGCAACCAGAAGGTTGTGGAGGAAGCACCCTCGCCTTTCCTTGACGCTGAAACCCGCAAGGCCATGGGCGAGCAATCGGTGGCGCTGGCAAAGGCTGTTGATTACCAGTCGGCAGGCACTGTCGAGTTCATCGTCGACAAGAACCGCAAGTTCTATTTCCTGGAGATGAACACGCGGCTGCAGGTCGAGCATCCGGTGACCGAGCTGATCACCGGCGTCGACCTGGTCGAGCAGATGATCCGCGCCGCCGCAGGCGAGAAGCTCGCCTTCACGCAAGCTGATGTAAAGCTCAATGGCTGGGCGGTGGAAAGCCGGCTTTACGCCGAAGATCCCTACCGCAATTTCCTGCCCTCGATCGGACGGCTGACGCGCTACCGGCCGCCGCAGGAAGGCACCACAGACGGCATAACCATCCGCAATGACACCGGCGTCACCGAAGGCTCGGAGATCTCGATGTTCTACGATCCGATGGTGGCCAAGCTGTGCACCCACGCGCCGACGCGGATGGAAGCGATCGACGCGATGGCCGACGCGCTGGACCGGTTCGAGGTCGAAGGCATCGGCCACAATCTGCCGTTCCTGTCGGCGCTGATGCAGCATCCGCGCTGGCGCGAGGGACGGCTGTCGACCGGCTTCATCGCCGAGGAATATCCCGAAGGCTTCGGCCCGGTGCCGCCCGATGACGCCACCGTCAAGCGCTTCGCCATAGCGAGCCTGCTGCTCAGCCATATTCACGGCGAGCGCAACGCGCAAATCTCCGGCGCCCGCTTCAGCCAGGCGGAAAAGCGCGCCCACGAGGACAAGGTGGTGCGGATCGCCGGTCAGGAAATTGTCGGCCACATCGACGACACCGACGATGTCTTCATGGTCCGCCTGCCGGGCCAGGAACCGCTCTCCGTGACCACCGACTGGACCCCGGGCGCCAGACTCGCGATTTTCGACATCGACGGCGCCAGCCATGCGATCAAGGTCGAGCCCGCCGATGCCGGCTGGAGATTGCGGCAACTGGGCGTCGATGTCCGGGTGCAGGTGTTCAGCCCGCGGATTGCCGAACTGGCCCGGCTGATGCCTGAGAAAGTGGCGCCCGACACATCAGCCTTCCTGCTGTGCCCGATGCCGGGACTGATCGTCTCGATTGCGGTGAGTGAAGGCGACGAGGTGCAGGAGGGTCAGACGCTGGCCGTTGTCGAGGCGATGAAGATGGAGAATGTGCTGAAGGCCGAGCGCAAGGGCGTGGTTTCGCGCATCCCGGTCAAAGCCGGCGACAGCCTCGCCGTCGACGAGATCATCATGGAGTTTGCGAAATGAGCAAGACCACCCGCGACTGGCTCGAGCTTGCCAGCAAGGATCTCAAGGGCAAGCCGATCGAAAGCCTCAACACCGCGACGCCGGAAGGCATCACGCTGAAGCCGCTCTACACCGCCGAGGATCTGCCGGAAAGTGCCGCCACCGAACTGCCGGGCTTCGCGCCCTTCACCCGCGGCGTGCGCTCGACCATGTATGCCGGCCAGCCCTGGACGATCAGGCAATATGCCGGGTTCTCGACAGCCGAGGAATCCAACGCGTTTTATCGCAAGAACCTGGCGGCAGGGCAAAAGGGGTTGTCCGTGGCCTTCGATCTGGCCACCCACCGGGGCTATGATTCCGATCATCCGCGGGTCAGCGGCGATGTCGGCAAGGCTGGCGTGGCGATCGATTCGGTCGAGGACATGAAGATCCTGTTCGATGGCATTCCGCTCGGAGAAATGAGCGTGTCGATGACCATGAACGGCGCCATCATCCCGGTCTTGGCAATGTTCATCGTCGCCGGCGAGGAACAGGGTGTGGAGCGCGCCAGGCTCACCGGCACGGTGCAGAACGACATCCTCAAGGAGTTCATGGTCCGCAACACCTATATCTATCCGCCCGAACCCTCGATGCGGATCGTTGCCGACATCATCGAGTTCACGGCAGCCGAAATGCCGAAATTCAACTCGATCTCGATTTCCGGCTACCACATGCAGGAAGCCGGTGCGACACTGGCGCAGGAACTGGCCTACACGCTCGCCGACGGCATGGAATATGTCCGCGCCGCACAGGCCAAGGGGCTCGATGTCGACGCCTTCGCCGGCCGGCTGTCGTTCTTCTTCTGCATCGGCATGAATGTGTTCATGGAAGCGGCGAAACTGCGCGCGGCACGCGCCATGTGGTCGAAGATCATGAGTGATTTCGGCGCCAAATCCGAACGTTCGAAGATGCTGCGCACCCATTGCCAGACTTCGGGCGTGTCGCTGACCGAACAGGATCCCTACAACAATGTGGTGCGCACCGCATTTGAAGCCATGGCCGCGGTGCTGGGCGGCACCCAGTCGCTGCACACCAATTCGTTTGACGAGGCAATCGCGCTGCCGACGGAATTCTCCGCCAGGATCGCGCGCAACACACAGCTCATTCTGGCGCACGAAACCGGCGTGACCAACGTCGTCGATCCGCTTGGCGGCTCCTACTATGTCGAGAAGCTGACCGCCGATCTGGCCGAGAAAGCCTGGGAGCTGATCGCCGAGGTCGAGTCGCTCGGCGGCATGACCAAGGCGGTCGAGCAGGGCCTGCCGAAGATGCGCATCGAGGAAGCCGCCGCACGGCGTCAGGCACGGATCGACCGCGGCGAGGACGTCATTGTCGGGGTTAACCGGTTCCGGCTCGCCGACGAGCCGCAGGTCGACATCCTCAACATCGACACCGAAAAGGTGCGCGCCGGCCAGGTGGCGCGGCTCAACAAGATGCGCCAGACCCGCGACGCCCAGGCCCATCTCGCGGCCATTGCGACGCTGGAACAGGTGGCCGCCACCGGCAAGGGCAACCTCTTGTCGGCAGCCGTCGACGCGGCGCGGGCGCGGGCCTCGCTGGGCGAAATCTCCGACGCCATGGAGCGCGGCTTCGGCGGCCGTCACCACGCCATCACCAAGGTGATCGGCGGCGTCTATGAAGACGTCTATCACGATGATCCGGAGTATCAGGCGATCCGGTCGCGTATTGCCGATTACACCGCTGACAAGGGCCGGGCGCCGCATGTGCTGGTCGCCAAGATGGGCCAGGACGGTCATGATCGCGGCGCCAAGGTGATCGCCACGGCGTTTGCCGATATGGGCTTCAAGGTGGATCTCACCGACATGTTCGAAACACCGGAAGAAGTCGCCGTCAAGGCCACCGTGCTCGGCGTCGACGTGGTTGGCGTCTCGTCGCTGGCCGCGGGCCACAAATCGCTGGTGCCGGACCTGATCACCCGGCTCAAAGACAAGGGCGGCGCCGACATTCAGGTCGTGGTCGGCGGCGTCATCCCCGAACAGGATTACGCCTTCCTGCGCGAAGCCGGCGTCGCCGAAATCTTCGGCCCGGGCTCGAACGTGCTCGATGCCGCCAACGCCGTGCTGGCGCGGATTTCGGGACTGAAGCGCAATATGTGAGCCCCCTCATCCGTCTGCGACGGTTCACGGAACCGCCGCATCCACCTTCTCCCACGAGGGGAGAAGGGAGGGGCGTCATGTCTCTACGCCCTGTTGAAATTGCAAGGTTCCGCTGTTGGCATCACGAATACTGATCAACAACATTGCCGGCAATCCATACCGCCCCCGGCCCTGCTCTCAATATCGCAGTGTAAACCACCGATCCGGTCCCCACCCTCCTCCCTTCTCCCCTTGCGGGAGAAGGTGGATCCGGGCGTTCCGTGAACGCCCGGAGACGGATGAGGGGTCTCATTCCCCGATTTACGTGGACAAAAACATCCCCATAGCTTGAAAAATCCGGCAGGCATTTGACGCCAAGCCGTTGAGTTCACGAGTTTTTCCGCAACCACCCCGGCCTGTCTGGCCCGCAGGTTTTCCACGTTTCGCAAACCTGGCCCATGCTTGGAACTTGTTTCACAGGCAACGGCGGCCCGTACGATGGACTGGAATCTGGCGATCGAGCGCAACAACCTGGCCCTGAGGCGCATTGTCGCTTCGTTGTTCGCGCTTGCCGGGCTCACCGGCGGCGCTGTGCCCTCCACCCTGCCGCGGCATCTCTATTGCGCAGCGCTCACTGTTCTCAGACCCGCTGAATCGGCCTTGCGGCGGCTGATCATCATCGCCGCGCGCGATCTGGTCGTCGTGCTGTCGCCGGCCGAGCGGGCCCGCATCACGCGGACCCGGGTTCCGGTGCGCCGCTCCCCGACCGGCATCTTTCTGCGCGGCCATGTGGCCGGAGCCGAGGACCTCAGGCGCGCCCGTGGCGTCGGCAGCATCGCCCAAACCGGGGAAGGTAAGGAACCAGCCGCGTGTTTTGTCCTGTTTGACCCGCTGAAGCGGTTCGGTGCCACCCGGCAGGGTCCGTCGCAATGGGTTCCGCGAATTGTCTTCAATCTTGACGGCGGCGCTGCACCTGCCCTGCCTGCGCGCAGCCCTCTCTCTCCTGACGATCCCGTCGGCGCAACACGGCTTTGCCGCCGTCTTACAGCTCTCGACAGCGCGCTTGACGATCTGCCCGGACAGGCGCTGCGGCTGGCCCGCTGGCGGGCGCGGCGCGACTTGCGCCAGGGCCAACGCGGGCGTTTGTCGCCGATGCGGCCGGGATCTCCGCCCGGCCATCGCAAGGGGCCGTCTCAGCCGGTCGACGAGGTGCTCAGCCGCTGCCACGGACTGGCGCTTGACGCGACACACCCACCCGACACATCCTGAAGCGTGGCGGTTGTGCGGCTCACTCCCCCCAGGTCCGCTCCAACAGCGAGACCCAGTTGTTGCGGGCGATCTTTGCGATCAGGTCCTCGCCATACTGGTGCTCGCGCATCTGATTGATCAGCGCCGGAACGCCGGTGACATCAGCGATGACGTCGGGGATGTCGGCGCCGTCGAAGTCGGAGCCGAAGCCCAGATGGTCTTCGCCGAGCTTGTCGAGCAGATGATCGAGATGGCGCATCACCGGATCCCAGCCGCAATCGGTCGATTTGCGGCCATCCTCGCGCAGGAACACCGTGGCGTAGTTGAGGCCGACCATGCCGCCGCTCTCGCGGATCATCGCAAGCTGCCTATCCGTCAGGTTGCGGGTCGATGGCGTCACCGCATGGGCGTTGGAATGGGTGGCGACCAGCGGCGCATCCGAAAGGCTTGCGACATCATTGAAGCCCTTTTCGTTGAGATGCGACAGGTCGATCATGATCTTGAGCGCGTTGCAGGCCCGGACCAGGTCCTTGCCGGCATCGGTCAGTCCCGGCCCGGTGTCGGGATCGCCGGGGAAGCGGAACGGCACGCCGTGACCGAACACGGTCGGCCTGCTCCACACCGGGCCGAGCGAGCGCAGCCCCATGGCGTGGAAGGCGTAGAGCGCATCGAGGTCGGGGCCGATCGCCTCGGCGCCTTCCATGTGCATGACCGCGGCAATGGTTCCGGCCTCCAGGCAGGTGCGGAGCTCAGCGGCGGTGCGGCATATTTTCAGCGCGCCTTGCGAGGCCCGCTCCATCCACATCAGGTGGCCGGCCATCTGCAGCGCAGTGGACTGGGTCTGCTCGGCGCTCATCAGCGCCGGCAGCGGCAGATCGTAGGGCGGGCTGTCCATCATTGCCTGGTAGTCGGGCTCGTCCGCCTCGTGCGGCGACGAAACATAGATCGCGAAAAAGCCGCCGGCAAAGCCTGCATCCCGCATCCGCGGCAGATCGAGATGACCGGTGCCGTCGCCCTTGAGCCAGGTCTGCTCCCGCGCCGCGGGCGCGCGCAGCAGGCGAAGCAGAAAATCATTGTGTCCGTCGAGGAATGGAGTGTCGGCCAAGGGGTGTTCCTTCATGTCGCGCGTGATCCGGTCTTCAAACCCGATGCAGTGAAGACCTGTGCTTCAGGATAATGAGGCCGTGGTTCGGGTAAAGCCCTCGCTCGCGGTCAGCAGATTGCGTGTGTAGTCCTGGGTGGTGGCATGGGCCTGCAATTGTTCGCGGGTCAGTTCCTCGACCACCTGGCCGCCCTGCATCACAATCAGTCGCTCGCACATGTGCGAGACCACGGCAAGGTCATGGCTGACCAGCACATAGGTCAGGCCGCGCTCGTCGCGCAGCCGGTCGAGCAGGTTGAGCACTTCGGCCTGGATCGAGGCATCAAGCGCGGAGGTCGGTTCGTCAAGCAGGATCACCTTCGGCTCGAGAATCAGCGCCCGGGCGACAGCGACGCGCTGGCGCTGGCCGCCGGAGAGTTGATGCGGATAGCGGAAGCGGAACCCCCTGCCGAGCCCGACCTCGTCGAGCGCCTGTTCGACACGGGCTTCGCGCCGGTCGAAGCCGTGAATGGCGAGCGGTTCGGACAGCACCCTGTCGATGGTGTGGCGCGGATGCAGCGAGGCGTAAGGGTCCTGGAACACCATCTGGACCCGACGGTAAAAACCCGGATTGCGCGGCGTGGCCACCGGTACGCCGTCAATGAGAATGCGGCCGCCGGTGACCGGCGCCAGGCCGCAAAGCGCCCGCAGAACCGTGGATTTGCCGGAGCCGCTTTCGCCGACAATGCCGAAGCTCTCGCCTTCTTCGACTGACAGCGACACCCCGCGCAGCGCGCGCACGGTGCGGCCGGCCGATCCGAACGTGACTTCAAGCTCTTCAATGTCGATCAGCGCCATCAAGCTTTCTACTCCAGCCATGCGTCATCGCGCTCCAGCACCGGCAGCGGGCGGACATCGCCAACAATTTTCGGCAGACAGCCGAGCAGACCCCTTGTATAGGGGTGCGTGGCTTCACTCATTCTGCTTGCATCAAGCTCTTCCACCACCCGGCCCGCATACATCACCAGCACCCGGTCGCAGAAGGTCGACACCAGTTCCAGATCGTGACTGATGAAAATCAGGCCCATGCCGCGCTCGCTGACCAGCCGGTCGAGAATGCGCAGGACCTCGATCTGCACGGTGACATCGAGCGCCGAGGTCGGTTCATCGGCAATCAGCAGATCGGGCTCGGTGACCAGCATCATGGCGATCATGGCGCGCTGGCCCATGCCGCCGGAGAGCTCGTGCGGATAAGCTGCCATCACCCGTTCCGGATCGCGGATCTGCACCGCCTCGAGCATGGCCAGCGACTTGTCGCGGGCTTCGGATTTTCCACCATGCAACTTGACCGCTTCCATCAGTTGCTTGCCGATGGTCATGACCGGATTGAGCGAGAATTTGGGATCCTGCATCACCATCGACATCCGCGCCCCGCGCAGGCTGCGCCATTTCGCCGGCGTCGCCTGGCGAAGATCGATGCCGTCAAACTCAAGCCTGTCGGATGTCACTGTGCCTGAAGCCGGCGTCAGGCCCAGAATGGCGCGTCCGGTCTGGGACTTGCCCGATCCACTCTCGCCGACGATGCCGAGCCGCTCGCGGCCAAGATGAAACGACACGCCGCGCACCACCTCGACCGGGCCCTGCCGGGACGGAAATGAAATGCGCAGGTTCTCGACGCTCAGAAGCGGGCTCATTGCTGGGCCTTCGGATCAAGCACATCGCGCAGTCCGTCGCCAAGGAAATTGAACCCCAGGGAAACGATGAAGATGGCGATGCCGGGCATGGTGGCAACCCACCAGAAATCGATGAGGAAGCGGCGGCCGGCGGCGATCATCGCGCCCCATTCCGGCTGCGGCGGCTGCGCGCCGAGGCCCAGAAACCCGAGACCGGCGGCGGTCAGGATAATGCCCGCCATATCCAGCGTCACCCGGATGATCACCGACGACAGGCACAGCGGCACGACGTGACCCCAGATGATCCGCGGCGATGACGCCCCCTGCAGCCGGATGGCGTCGATGTGCTCGGCGCTGCGGATGGTCAGGGTTTCTGCGCGGGCCAGACGTGCATAGGGCGGCCAGGAGGTGATGGCGATGGCGATGATGGCGTTTTCGATGCCAGGCCCCAGTGCCGCGACAAAGGCCAGCGCCAGGATCAGCCGCGGGAAAGCGAGGAAGATATCGGTGATGCGCATCAGCGCGATGTCGACCCATCCGCCGAAATAGCCCGCCGTGGTGCCGACCAGCAGCCCCACAGGTGTGGCGATGGCGGCAACCAGCGCCACCACCAGCAATGTCACCCGCGAGCCGTGGACGATGCGCGAAAAGATGTCGCGCGCCAGATCGTCGGTGCCCATCAGATGGTCCCAGGAGGGCGGCAGCAGCCGCTCGGTGCGCAGGTCGCCGCCGGTCAGCGGATCATAGGGCGCAATCACCCCGGCAAACAGCGCCATCAGCACCAGCATCACGACGATGCCGAGCCCGAGCATGCCGAGCCGGTTGGAGCGGAAGGCCAGCCAGCTGCGGTAGACCTGGCCGAACCGGGCCTGGCGGCGCGAGGCCGGCTGCTCGCTGAGCAGCCATTGTCTGAGCCCGGGCTTTGCCGGGTGTGTGTCGAGCGATGTCACAGCTGCCTCCTCACGCGCGGATCGAGCAGCGTGTAGAGCAGATCCGAAAAGATGTTGAGCGCCACGAAGACGATCCCGATGAGCAATGTTCCACCCAGCACCGCGTTCATGTCGGCATTCTGCAGCGAATTGGTCAGATACTGGCCGAGCCCGGGCCAGGCGAACACGGTTTCGGTCAGCACCGAGCCTTCGAGCAGATTGGCATAGGACAGCGCAATCACGGTGACCAGCGGCACGGCGGCATTCCTGAGCGCATGCACCCAGATGATGCGCCATTCGGCGACGCCCTTGACCCGCGCGGTGACGATGTATTCCTGCGCCAGTTCGTTGAGCATGAAGCTGCGCGTCATCCGCGCGATATAGGCCATCGACAGATAGCCAAGCAGGCCGGCCGGCAGGGCAATGTGCGAGAGCACGTTGCGAAAGGCCGCCCACTGGCCCTGCATGGCGGTGTCGAGCAGCATCAGCCCGGTCTTGGACGTGAAGGAATATTCATAGGATATGTCGATCCGGCCGGGGCCGGCGACAATTCCCCATTTGGCATAGAAGATCAGCAGACCCATCAGCCCGAGCCAGAAGATCGGCGCCGAATAGCCGACCAGGCCGAAGATCCGCACCACCTGGTCGATCAGCCTGCCCTGGCGCACGGCGGCCCAGACGCCGGCGGGTATGCCGAGCAGGGTGCCGATTATGATGCCGACGGTGGCAAGCTCGAGCGTCGCGGGAAAGGCGCGGGCAAGGTCGGAGATGATCGGTTTCTTGGTCAGCAGGCTTTCGCCGAAATCACCGGTGACGGCCTTGCTGGCATACAGAAAGAATTGCTCATAGAGCGGGCGGTCGAGCCCGAGCTCAAGATAGACCTTCTGATAGGTCGAGGGCGAGGCGCGGTCGCCGACCACGGACAGGACCGGGTCAACAGGCACCACGCGGCCGATCAGGAAAGTGACCAGCAGCAGGCCGAACAGGGTCACGGCCACGGTCGTCATCAATTTGCCGAGCTTGAACAGCCAGCCCGGAAGGGCGCTCGCGCGCCCTTCCGATTGAATGGTGATGTCAGTCACTTACTTTGTTACTGCCTTGAACGAGTTGTCATTGAACGACGGCCCGACGATAAAGCCTTCGACGTTCTTGCGGCGCGCTATGACCTCGATTTCCTGGAACATGATGACGAAGGGCGAGGTCTCCTGCGATTCCTTCTGCAGTTCGACATACATAGCCGCACGCTTGTCAGCATCGGATTCCAGCACCGCGGCATCGGCTTTCTTGGTCATTTCCGGAATGTCCCATGCATTGCGCCATGCCAGCGGCTTGGACTTTGCATCGTCGGAATTGTCCGGGTTGCGCGCGAATGTATCGGCGTTGGTGTGCGGATCCTGGTAATCGGGACCCCAGCGGCCGATATAGATGTCGTGGGTGCGGGCGCGGTATTTGGTCAGTGTCTGGCCGCCATCGCCGGGAATGATTTCCAGGTTGATGCCTGCTTCGGCGAATGTCTGCTGCATGGCCTGCGCCATCGCCGTGATGTCGGGCGTGTTGCGGGTATCCATGGTGACCGAGAAGCCGTCCGGCAGGCCGGCCTGGGTCAGCAGTTCCTTGGCCTTCTCGACATTGAGCGAGAACGGCGTGTCTTCGAGCGCACCGAGGAAACCGCGCGGCAGGAAGGCCTGGTGCTTGATGACCATACCCTTCATGATGGTGTCGGCGATCGCGTCATAGTCGACCAGATATTTGAGCGCCTGGCGAACTTCGGGCTTGGCCAGATATTCGTTCTTCTGGTTGAGGCCGAGATAGTAGATCGATCCCTTGACGCCCTTGTCGATGGCAATGTCGGGGTTGCCGGAGACGGCCGCGATTTCGTCCGGACCGAGCTTGCGGGCAATGTCGATGTCACCCTTTTCGAGCAACAGACGTTCGGTGGATGCCTCGGGAATGTGGCGGTAGATGGCATGCGCCATCGGCGCCGGATCGCCGGAATAATTGTCGTTGCGATCCATGGCGACCACTTCATTGGCGCGCCATTCGCGGATCGAGAAGGCGCCCGAACCGGCGTAACTGGTCTTGAGCCAGTTGTAACCAAAATCGCCATCGACCTCGTGGCTCTTGACCAGTTCGCTGTCGACGATGAAGCCGACGGTTGCGGTCAGGCAATAGAGCACCAGTGTGGGCGCATAGTTGTTGTCCATCTCGAATTCGAACGTCATGTCACCGGTCTTGCGGATCTTGGCGTCGACATTGTCGGCGTTGAAGCCGAACTGGGTCAGGATGAAGGCCGGCGACTTGTCGAGCTTGACAACGCGCTGCAGCGTGTAGACGGCATCCTCGGCGGTGATCGGGTTGCCGGAGGCGAATTTCATGCCCGGACGGATGGTGAAGGTGAAGGTCTTGCCGTCGTCGGAGATTTCCCATTTTTCAGCGATGACGCCAAAGATCTTCGACACATCCTTGACGTCGTAGCCGATCAGGCCCTGATAGGTATTGCCGAGCAATTCCGAAGCGGTGAACTCGAACACCTCCGCCGGATCCAGTGAAATGATGTCGTCAATGGCCCAGGCCTGAATCAGCGTATCGGCCGGTGTTTCGGCCAGCGCCTTGAACGGAATAAATGCGGCGGCGGTGCACATCAGTGCCACGGCCACGAATTTCTGAACGTGCTTCACAATAAAAGCTCCCAGTTAAGTTGTTCCCGAAGTCATGCTTGCAGCCGCGGGACATTTTCCCCTGTCGCACTGCAGAAGCGACAATCAGGTCACAGCCCCATGGGCCTGTCAAGCAACCATCCGGACCCGGCATGCCGGGAGCCTGGCGGTTGCGCGCGGGCGAGACCCAAAAGCCCGCAATTCCGGGAGGAACCATGACTTGAGCGCTATCAATTCATCGAAATATTTGATGATTTCAGGGCCTGAAAATCGGATTACGATGCCCGTATCACCCATCAAATTCCGGCCATTCCGGTCGAAACCGCACCCCAGGCGAGCGCCAGCAGAAACACGGTTTCCAGAACGATAACAGCCACATGCCGCCACCCGAGATCAAGCATGGCTTTCATGTTGGTGCGCACGCCCAGCGCTGAGATGGCGATCACCAGCAGCCATGAGGAAGCATCAACCAGGATGGCCGCCGTGGCTGCCGGGATCAGCCCGGCACTGTTGGCGAGCGTCACAGCACCGAAACCGACCACAAAGAGCGGCAGCCGGACTTGCGAAAACCCGCTTTCCCGGCGGGCCAGGGCAAGCGCCAGAATGATCAGCACCACCGGCAGAAGCGTGACACGCAGCAACTTGACGATGGTCGCCATGTCTCCGGCTTCCGTCGAGATCGAGTAGCCGGCGCCGACCACCTGGGCAACGTCATGCACCGTGGCGCCGATCAGAAACCCGCTTTGCGCATCGTTGAGCCCCGCCAGGGCAAACAGCACCGGATAGATGATCATGGCGACGGTCGACAGCGTGGTGACGGCAACCACCGTGAACAAAACATTGCGTTCGGTCTTGTCATTGGCCGGGATCACAGCGGCAAGCGCCAACGCCGCCGAGGCTCCACAGATCGCAACCGCGCCGCCGGTCAGGATCGCAAAGCGCCAGCCGCGCGAAAACAGCCTGGCACAGATGAAACCGAAGCCGATGGTCAGGGCCATCAGACCCGCGACCGTGACCAGTCCGGAGGCGCCGATACCGGCGATATCGCCCAGGGTGATGCGCGCACCCAGAAGCACGATACCGAGCCGCAGCAACGTCTTGGAGGCAAAGACGATACCCGGGCCGGTGCGCTCCTGATCGGCCATGAAATTGAACGCCATGCCGATCAGCAGCGCAAACAGCATCACCGGCGCCGAATAATGCTCGGACAGGAACTTCGCTGCCGCCGCGATGGTCACGGCCAGCATCAAGCCCGGAAACAGGGTTTGCGCGCGTGCCCGCATACCGGAAAACGAAATCATGGCTGGAACTCCAAATTTACGCGTGGCTGCTGCAAACGCCGCAACGTGGCAGTCCGGGTGATCTGATTTCCATGATCAGCTGTTTCACGCGGACCGATACGGTCTTGTTCAGGGGTATCTGTGTATTTGCGGGATATGAATGTGCGCTGCGGGCGAACACCCCGATGCGCTTGTCGCATATCCTGGTCACGGCTTGAGAATGATCTTCGGTGCGGAGGCCCGCCCCTCGAGAATATCGGAAAATGCCGCAGCCCCCTGTTCCATCGGCCGGATATCAGCCCAGTCGAGTGATCCGAGGCGACCGTCGAAGATCGCTGCCGCTGTGTCGCGAAAATCCTGCGGCGTATAGGTGTAGGCGCCGATGAAGCTGATTTCCTGCAGCGTCATGCGACGGATGTCGAGGCCGTCCGACGCATCGCCCAGACCGATATGGACGATCACACCGCCGGGCCGAGCGGCGCGGCTGGCGGTTGCCCGGGTCGCTGAAAACCCGACCCCGTCGATCACCAGGTCGTAACCGCCCGGAGCTTCCGACATGATCTCATCGGGGCTTGCAATCGTGAAAGCCGCAGCAGATTGCAGCGCCGGGATGCGGCGTGGATTGGCTTCGCTGATGGTGACGTCGGCAGCACCTTGCGCCTTGAGCGCCAGCGCCGCGCCCAGACCGATCGCGCCACCGCCGATGACAAGACAGCGCGCCTCGACCAAAGGCAGATCCAGGGCCTGGCTGCCCAGCCGCACGCCATGCCAGCCACAGGCCAGCGGCTCGGCAAGGCATGCCTGTTCGAAAGAGACATGCGGAGGAATATCGACCAGGTTTTCCGCCGGAATCGCGATAAATTCCGCGAAGGCGCCCTGACGCGGCGCCATCGACAGGATCTGGCGCGAGGGGCACAGATTGTTGCGTCCCGACCTGCAGGCCCGGCACTCGCCGCAGGTCGCGAGCGGGTTGACGGTGACCTTCCGCCCAACCCCCGGACCTTCAACGACGATGCCAGCGGCTTCATGGCCAAGAATCAGCGGCGCGGGGCGGCGTTCGTCATGGCCGAGATAGGCATGCATGTCGGAGCCGCAGATACCCACCGCCTCGACCCTGACCAGGCATTCGCCCGGTGGCAGCATCGGTGCGGGTTCCTGGCGCCAGGCAAGGGTTTTTGGCGCAGTGTAGACGAGCGCTTTCATTTGGCGGTATACCCCCCGTCGACATAGAGAACCTGCCCGGTCACATAGGCCGATGCGTCGGAGGCGAGAAACAAAAGCGGACCTTCAAGATCGGCCATCTCGCCATTGCGGCCGATGCATGTCGATGCTGCGTGGGCGGCTGAAACCGCGGGATCGGAAAAGACCGGACCGGTCAGTTCTGTCGGGAAGAACCCCGGCGCCAACGCATTGGCATTGATGCCGTCGCACGACCAGGCTTGCGCCATGGCGCGGGTAAGTTGTTCGACCCCGCCTTTGGAAGCGCCGTAGGCGATGCCATTGGTGAACGCGCGGCGCGATTGCAGCGAAGCGAAATTGATGATCCGGCCCCAGCGCTTTTCCCGCATCGCCGGAACCAGCGCCTGCGCCAGGAAAAACGGGATGGTGAGATTGAGCGCGATGGTGCGCTCCCAGCCCTCCGGCGTCACCTGATCGGCGGGTTGACGCAGATTGAGCCCGGCGGCGTTGATGAGGATATCGGGAGCACCAAAAGGTTCGGATGCCCTGGCCGCGAGGGTCTCGATATCGGCGTCCGCCGCCAGATCCGCGGCAACCGCCGCGGTCTCTCCCCCCGCCTCGTTGCGCCACTGATCGAGCGCATCACCGCGCCGTGCGAGGCCCACGACCCGGGCTCCGGCCTTCACCAGAAAGCTTGCTGCCGCCCGCCCGAGCCCGGAACTGGCGCCGGTGACAAGCGCGACACGACCAGTCAAACTGAACATTCCGGAATCCTGCATGTCAGATGTCCCGATCCGTGCCCGACAGGTCGAAGTTCTCGCCTGGAAAATACTTACGCAGACGGATATCAGCCGTGCGGGCATGGCCTTCCATGCCTTCCAGCCGGGAAATCCGCGCGGTGGCCTCGGCGATGGACTTCGAGCCTTCACGGGTGGCGCGCTGCCAGGTGACGATCTTCATGAACTTGTGCACCGACAGACCGCCGGTGTAGCGCGCCGCCCCCGACGTCGGCAGCACATGATTGGTTCCCGAGGCCTTGTCGCCGAACGCCACGGTGGTTTCCTCACCCAAAAACAGCGAGCCGTAGCAACCGAGCCGGGACAGCCACCAGTCCGGATCGACGGCCTGCACGGTCAGGTGCTCGGGCGCATAATCATCCGAGGTTGCCGCCATCTCCTCGCGGTCGTCGCACAGAATGACTTCGGCGAAATCGCGCCAGGCGGCCTCAGCGTTCTCCCGATTGACCTGCGGCAGGTCGGCGATCAGTTGAGGGACCCGGCCCATCACTGCCTCGGCCAGCGGCATGTGGTCGGTGACAAGCCAGACCGGCGAATTGTAGCCGTGCTCGGCCTGACCGACGAGGTCGGCGGCGACGATTTCCGGATCGGCGTCCTTGTCAGCCAGAATCAGGCTGTCGGTGGGGCCGGCGAACATGTCGATGCCGACGCGGCCGAACAGGATGCGCTTGGCTTCGGCGACAAACTGGTTGCCCGGCCCGACCAGGATGCCGGATGCCGGAACGCCGAACAGTCCGAATGCCATCGAGGCCACACCCTGGACCCCGCCCAGGGCAAGAATGCTGTCGGCACCGCAAATATCGGCGGTGTAGAGGATGGCCGGATGAACGCCGACATCCGGGCGCGGCGGCGAACAGACCGTGATGTGCTTGCAGCCGGCGACTTTGGCAGTGGTCACGGTCATTATCGCGGAGGCGACATGGCTGTAGCGTCCGCCCGGCACATAACAGCCAGCCGCCTCGATCGGGATGGTTTTCTGGCCGGCTATAAGCCCGGGCACGATCTCGACCTCGACATCGCTTAACGTTGACTTCTGCGCCACGGCAAACTTGCGGACATTGTCATGGGCGAAGCGGATGTCGTCCTTGAGCTTTTGCGGCAGACTTGACGCGGCCTGGTCGATCTCGTCGCGGGTAACGACAATGTTGCCGGCGTAGCGGTCGAATTTCTCGGCGTAGCGCCGCGCGGCCGGTTCGCCGCCGCTCTCGATCTCATTGAGGATGGCCTGGACCGTGTCGCGCACCGAACCGGAATCGGACGTTGAGGTTTTTTCTGCTTTTTTGAGATAGATGCGGGACATTCCCCGGACCTCCTATTGATAGATAGCGGGAAGCAAGGTGGTGGACAGCGCCGGAACAAAGGCGATGACCAGCACCACGAGCAACATGAAGAGTACGAACGGTATCGCCTGCCAGGCTATTCTCAGGATCGATTCGCCGGTGATGCCGGACACCACGAACAGGTTGAGGCCGAGCGGCGGAGTGATGAAGCCGACGCCGAGCGCGGTGATCATCATGACGCAGAACTGGATCTCGTTCATGCCGATATTGTCGGCGAGCGGCTTGAGGATCGGCGCCAGGATGACAATGTTGGGCGTTGTCTCCATGACGCATCCTGCGGCAATCAGGATGAAGATCATCATCAGGATGAGCACGTTCGGATCGTCGCTGACCGAGGTTACGGCGGCGACGAACCCCTGCGGCACCCCCATGATCGCCAGAGCCTCGGCCAGGGGGGCGGAAAAGGCGATGATCGGCAGGATCACACCGTTGACCTTGGCCGAACTGAGCAACATGGCCGGGAAATCCGCCAGGCTGAGGGTACGCAGGAAGAAGCCCATGAGGATTGTCACGACAACGGCGGTGGCGCCAGCCTCGGTCGGGGTCAGCCGTCCGGAGAAAATGCCGTAGAAAATGATGCCCGGCACGATGAAGGCATACCAGCCCGATTTCAGCGCCTTGCCCAGATTGGAGCCCCATTGACCGACCGTCATCGGCTCGCCGCCCTCATATTTGTAGATGCGGTTGACGACGATGTTGGTGATCAGGATCGAGACAAGAATGCACAGCCCGGGTATGAGAGCTGCCAGAAACAGTGTCGATGCGGAAATGCCGAGCACCAGACCGATGATGATATAGGCGATGGAGGGCGGGATCAGGATACCGGTGCAGGCGCCGGCGGCGACCAGCGCACAGGCATAGGGACGCGGATACCCGCTTTCGACAAGCCGGTCGATGGTCATCCGCCCGACAGCTGCGGCTCCTGCCGCGTCGGAGCCGGAAATGGCCGAGAACATGCCGCAGACCAGCACCGTCGCTGATCCAAATCCGCCCCTGGTCCAGCAGGTCAGCGCTTCGGCCACATCAAGGAATTTGCGGCTGAGCCCGGTGCGTACCAGCACATCGCCGGTCAGGATGAACAGCGGCACGGCGGTCAGCGCAAAGGCGTCGATCCCGGTGAACAGGCTTTCCCCCACGGCGCTCAGCGGCATGTCTCCGGACATCACCAGCATCAGGATCGCCGACGATCCGATGGCAGCCCAGACCGGCACGGCCAAAGCAATCAACGAGACAAAAAGGATGACCGGCGCATAGAAATCCCAACCGAGTTCTACGGTCTGATTGAGTGTTTGCCAAAGCATGATCTATTCCTCAATCAAACAGTTTGTCGCCTTCATAGACGGGCGTGCCGTCACGAAAGCTGCGCAGATCGCGTGCAAGGGACTGGGTCAGGCGCCACAGCATGAGCGCAAAGCCCACCGGCACCGCCATGAGGAACCAGACCATCGAAACCCGCAGCCCGGCGCTGACGGAGCCGAATTTCACCGAGACCAGCACCGTTTCGATTGACCAGTAAAGCGCGATAATGGCGACGACGAACATCACCAGATCGCCAAAGATGTACAATGCCGCCTTGGCCCGCGGCCCGAGATAGTGCATCACCACATCAATGCGGATATGAGCCCGCTCACGCACCGCCGCCGCGGCGCCGATCCAGACCAGATAGATGAAAGCGTAACGCACCAGCTCTTCGCCCCAGATCGATGAAAAAGCGAAGATTTCGCGACGCAGCACCTCGACTGCCATTGTCACCACCAGAAGAATGTAGAACATGAGCAGGGCCCAACGTTCGGCATTCCGGTCCAGTGCGCTTAGAAATTTCGACACGATGCCCCCTTGCGGCCTGGGCCGGATCAAGCCCGTCCGCCTGAGATATTGGATGGATGAATGCTCCGCCGCCCCGGATCAATCCGGCGGCGGAGCCTTGCAGGACGCTCAGGCGTCGTGGACGTAGTATTTGCCGCGTGTGCCGGCAGCTTCTGCCAGCTTGTCGAAGGTATCCATCGACCCGGCCAGTTCGGTCTTGAAGCCGTCCCATTCCGAGCGCTGGTAGCCGACCGTATCCTTCCACTCGGCCAGTTGATCGTCGGTGAGCGAATGGAATTCCACACCGGACTTGGCCATTTCGGCCATGGCGAAGGTTCGGGCCGAAGGCACCTTGGCGAGATTCTGGTGGAAGCTCATTTCCGACGCCCAGGCAATCGCATCCTGCACGTCACCGGGCAGGCTGTTGTACCATTCCAGGTTACAGGCATAAGTCTGGCTGTCAGGCACCGCCTGGGTAAAGGTCACATGGCTGAGGATATCCTTGAAGCCGAAGGCATAGAGCGCGCCGACTGCCGGATCGAGCGCATCCGCGACGCCCTGCTTGATCGCCGAAGGCGTTTCGCCCCAGGCCACCGGCGTCGGGTTGGCGCCGCCCATGCGATAGAACTGTTGCAGCATCTTCGACCCCGGCACACGGAACTTGACCCCTTGAAGGTCCGCCGGGGTGATGATCGCCGAACCGCCCTGACGCACGGCCATTACCCGCGGGTCAATGCAGAAATAGAACATCGGCTTGAAGCCGCGCGCCTCGACCAGCGAATCAACTTCCTTCTTCCAGATGTCCGAACTCACAAGGTTCACGAACCGCTGATTGGCGCCGCAGAAATAAGGCATGTTGATCAGATCGACCGCCGGAGCGAAGGGGGCGAAATTGGACAGCGAGAACTGGCCCGCATTGACCGTGCCGCCCTGCACCTTTTGCGCCAGCGCCGAGCCAATGCCCAGCTGTCCGCCCGGAGCGAGCTTGACATAGACCTTGCCGTTCGAGGCGTTCTGGATGTTTTCCTTCACATCGAGCTGCATCATCGGGTAGCTGCGAGAAGTCCCGATCACGTATTCTGTGGCCAGCGTCATCACATGATCAGCGGCGGATTCGCGATCCTTCTCTTCCTTGGCGGTCTGCGCTACGGCCTGATCGGACCACAGCACACCCGCAGCGCCGACCACCATGGCCGCGGTAAACGCGCCCGCACCGGTCAGCTTGAGAAAATTGCGCCTCTCGGCCGAAGCCAATTCATCCTTGATTATATCGTCTGTCATCGGGTTTCCTCCTCCCTAGTCATCAGTGATGTCTCGCCGCGCTTCTCGCTCGCTTCGATAACAAGCAAGCCGGCGACAAAGGAACCACAGGAGAGCGTAAGCAAAACGGCCTGCGCCAGGTCAGACAGAAAGGCGGCACGAAAAAAGGCGCCGGTCACCACATCGACGGTGAACAACGCCATAAACAGGCTCGCCATCCAGAATGCCAGTTTTCCCGCTCGTGTCATGACCCCTCCCAAGGTTTCAACGATTGCAATGTAAGCGCTTACATGTTGATATGCAAGCGCCTACATCATGCGTATCGGATTTAACTGTGTAGGGTGTTCTGGAGGGGCGATGAACGATCGTGGAAAGCCGACACTGGATGACGTTGCGCGCGCGGCAGGAGTGTCGACGGCGACGGTTTCGCGTTGCCTGAATGATCCGGAACGGGTGATCGCGCTGACGCGCGAACGGGTTATGCTGGCCATCGAAACGCTGGGATACACGCCCGATTTCGGCGGTCGCGCCCTGGCGTCGCGACGCACGAACACCGTCGGCGCCATCATCCCGACCATGAACAACGCCATTTTCGCGCGCTTGCTTCAGTCGTTTCAGGAAACCCTGTCCGGTTTTGGCAAGACCCTTCTTGTTGCCAGCAGCGGATACGATCCGGCGCGCGAACGCCAGCAGATGGAAGCCCTCGCCGGACGCGGCGCCGACGGGCTGCTGCTGATCGGTTCGGCCCGGCCCGACAGTAGCACCGAATTCCTGCTTCGCCGCGGCATCCCGTTTGTCGGAGCCTGGAATATTGGCGGCGAGGAGGGCTATTTCGTCGGCTTCGACAACTTTGGCGCCGCCAGGCAAATGTGCGAACTGGTGATCGACCACGGGCATCGCCAGCTTGCGATGATCGCCGGCATCTCGCACATGAACGACCGCGCCGCCGACCGGATCGAAGGCGTGCGGTCAGCCGCCGCTGCCGCCGGGATTGCCAGAGCCGATCTTCCGGTGATCGAAGCCGCCTACACATTTGAAGACGGAGCCGACGCAATGGCCCGGCTGATGGCGATGACACCCCGCCCGAGCGTGGTGATATGCGGCAATGACGTGATCGCCGTGGGCGCGATGCAAATGGCGCGCGAGCTTGGCCTGAATGTGCCGCGCGATGTGTCGATCACCGGCTTTGACGACATTGATCTGGCCGGCGTGGTCGATCCGAAACTGACCACCGTGCGGGTGCCGCACCGGCGCATGGGCCAGGCCGCGGCAGAGGTGCTGATCAAACTGATCAACAAGCAACCGGTGGAGCGCAGGATCGAGATCCCGACAAAGATCATCGAGCGCGGTACGCTGGCTCCGCCGCGAGCTGGTGATCAGCACGGCAGCTGACCGGGGCCTCAGTGAAAATTCCGGCCTTTCGGCAAGGCCCGGCTTGCGGCCCTGGCACTTGCCAGCTCCTCATAGTCCTGACGCAGTTCCGGCGCGTCGCGGATCAGCCTGATGATGCGGGCTGCGGGCTTGGTGCGCGGGCGCATGTCCTCGATCGGGCGGCGCACCTCGTCGGCATTGGCAAGCCCGCCCATCTCAGCCGCCATGTCCGAGATCTGCGCCATCATCGGGGTGAGATCTTCAAGGTACTCGGCCACGACATGAATGACGCCCTCCTCATTCTGCAGCTTGCCGCGGACACCGACGCAGCGGCTGCCAAGCACGATGGCGCGGAATTTTTCAAACACTTTTGGCCAGACGATGATGTTGGCGACGCCGGTCTCGTCCTCGATGGTCTCAAACACCACGCCCTTGGCCGAGCCCGGCCGTTGCCGGACCAGCACGAGGCCGGAGACCTTGACCACCCTGCCGGTGCGGATCTGCTGCAAGTCGGAATTGGGCCGGCAGCCGGAGCGGGCCAACCGCTCACGCAGGAACGACATCGGATGCGCCTTGAGCGAAAACGACAGCGACTGGTAATCATTGATCACCTGTTCGCCCAACGGCATTGGTGGCAGGTCGACATCGGGTTCCTTTTGCAGATCCTGGGTGTCAGCCAAGGCAAACAACGGCAACCGTTCGGCGCTTGAAAGCGGATCGAGCGCCTTGACCGCCCACAGCGCATCGCGGCGATCCAGCCCGATGGAACGAAAGCAATCGGCCTCGGCCAGTTGCTCGATCGCGCGGCGCGGCAGGCCGGAGCGCATCCACAGATCGCGGACGCTGTCATAGCCGCGGTCGCGGTTTTGCATGAGTTGCAAGGCTTCGGCCTCGCCAAATCCCTTGACGTGGCGCAACCCCAACCGCACCGCGTGGCTGTGCTTCATGATGTCTTTCATATCGCGGTGTCTGCCTGACAGTGGCTGCGGATCGGCGTCCGGCTCCAGTGTGGAGTCCCAATCGGAGCAATTGATGTCGACAGGGCGGATCTCGACGCCATGTTCGCGCGCGTCGCGGACAAGCTGGGCGGGGGCATAAAACCCCATCGGCTGGGAGTTGAGGATGGCGGCGCAGAAGACATCCGGGTAATGGCATTTGAGCCAGCAGGAAACATAGACCAGCAGCGCGAAACTGGCGGCGTGGCTTTCGGGAAAGCCATATTCGCCGAAACCCTCGATCTGGCGAAAGCAATGCTCGGCGAAGTCGCGCTCATAGCCGTTTTTGACCATGCCCTCGACCATCTTGGTCTGGAACGAGCCGATGGTACCGACACGGCGGAAGGTGGCCATGGCGCGGCGCAATTTGTCCGCCTCGCCCGGCGAAAAGCCGCCGGCGACGATGGCGATGTTCATCGCCTGCTCCTGAAACAGTGGCACGCCGAGCGTCTTGCCGAGCACTGCTCGCAATTCCTCCTTGGGAAATGAGACTTCCTCCTTGCCCTGCCGGCGGCGCAGATAGGGATGAACCATGTCGCCCTGGATCGGACCGGGGCGGACAATTGCCACCTCGATAACCAGATCGTAATAGCAGCGTGGCTTGAGACGCGGCAGCATCGACATCTGCGCCCGGCTTTCGATCTGGAACACACCGATGGTGTCGGCGCGGCAGATCATGTCATAGGTCGGAATATCGTTGTCAGGCAGCGAGGCCAGAGTTTCGTGGCGGCCGTAGTGGCTCTCCAGCAGGCCGAACGCCTTGCGGATGCAGGTCAGCATGCCGAGCGCCAGCACGTCGATCTTGAGCATGCCGAGGCTTTCGAGATCATCCTTGTCCCACTCGACAATGGTGCGATCCTCCATCGCCGCGTTCTCGATCGGGATCAGCGAGGACAGCTTGTCGCGGGTGATGACGAAGCCGCCGACATGCTGGGAGAGATGGCGCGGGAAGCCAACGATCTGTGACGCCAGATCGAGCATCTGCGCCAGGTGCTTGTCGGACGGATCAAGGCCGGCGCGGCGGGCGTCCTCGGCATCGACCTCGCGCGACCAGCCGCCCCATTTGGTGCCGGAGATGGCACTGATCGCATCATCGGAAAGGCCGAACACCTTGCCGACCTCGCGAATGGCCGAGCGGGCGCGATAGGTGATCACCGTGGCGGCGAGCCCTGCCCGCTCACGCCCATATTTGGCATAGATGTACTGGATGACTTCCTCGCGCCGCTCATGCTCGAAATCAACATCGATGTCGGGCGGTTCGTTGCGTTCCTCGGAGATGAAGCGCTCGAACAGAAGATCAACCTTGCCGGGATCAACCTCGGTGATCTCGAGACAATAGCAGACGGCGGAATTGGCGGCCGAACCGCGTCCCTGACACAGAATATTCTGCGAGCGGGCGAAGCGGACAATGTCATAGACGGTGAGGAAATAGGGTGCGTAATCGAGCTTTTTGATCAGCCTTGTTTCATGGGCTATGGCCTTGAGCACCTTTTTGGGCGCGCCTTCGGGATAGCGCTTCCTGAGGCCGATGGCGGTGAGCTTTTCGAGCGCCTCCTGCGCGGGGAGCGGTTTAGGGCCGAGTTCGGCGAACATCGGCGCGTCGGGATACTGGTAGCGCAATTCATCCAGCGAAAAGCGGATGCGCTGAAACAGCGTGGCCGCTTGCGCAACGGCTGGCTCGAAGCCCTTGAACAGGTGCAGCATGTCAGAATGGGAGCGCAGATGCCGTTCGGCATTGGCCTCGAGTCTTGTGCCAATCGTGGCCAGCGTCCTGCCCTGGCGGATGCAGGTCAGCACATCCTGCAGCGGACGCCGCTCGGGCGCGTGATAGAGCACGTCGCCGATCGCCACCAGCGGCAGATCATGCCTATGCGCCAGCCGGGCGAGCCTCGCCATGTGATGCTGGTCGGCGCAGCCATAGGCCCGCGAAACGGCAAGATGAAGATGATCGGGGAAGGCGTCGCGCAGTCGCTCGAGGACGCAATCAAGCTGGGCCCCTGGCGTGCCGGCCGGAACGACAACCGCCATCAGCAGGCCTTCGCCATGGGTCAGCAGATCATCGAGCGTCAGATGACACTCACCTTTTGGCGCGCGGCGTTTTCCGGTGGTCAACAACTCGCACAGATGAGCGTAAGCCGCACGATCCTCGGGCCAGACCAGAATGTCGGGTGTGGTGTCGATGAACACCAGCCGGCAGCCGGGCGCGAAGGCAAGTCCGGCCTGCTTCGCCGCCATGTGGCCGCGCACGACGCCAGCCAATGAATTGCGGTCGGTGATGGCAATCCCGCCGAGGCCAAGCCTTGAGGCCTGCACCACCAGTTCCTCGGCGTGGGATGCACCGCGCAGGAAAGAGAAATTGCTGGTTGCCGCCAGCTCGGCATAGACCGGCCCCGCCGTCGCCGGCGGTCTGTTGCGCGGAAGGCTGGTCATGCGAAGAGCCCGTGCATGTACCAGGCGGGGTCATTGGTCTCGCGCCCGTAAAGACCGTGACGGAACAGCCAGAAGCGGTAGCCCTGACGGTCCTCGACACGGAAATAATCGCGGCTGCGGGCACCGCGCCCGTCGCGCCACCACTCGCAGGCGATGCGCTCGGGACCTTCGGAACGGGCGACCTCGTAGGAGACGCCGCGCCAGCGAAAGCGGAGCGGCGGGCCATCGGGCACCTCGGCGATGGTCTGCATCAGTTCGGGCCGGTCAAACAGGATCAGCGGCCGGGTGATGACCCCGTCGGGCACCCCGTCTTCGGAGTGTGGCGCCAGCGCCGCGCGCCGCGTGGATGCCGTGCGGCCACCAGTCCGGGCAACGGACTGCCGGCCAAAGCTGCGCTCGGGGATATGGGTGTCGACCAGCACGAAACGCTGGACACGGTCGAGCCCGAGCCGCGCGCCGAGCCGGTCGACCAGGGCCTCATGGCCCGCCTCGCCGGCGTGATGCGCCATCATCTCGGCTTGCGCGCCCTGGAACGGATCGGCATGAACCACATCAAGCCGGAGCAGATCGAAGCCGAAGCCCGCATCGAGATCGTCATGCAGGCCGGCGATGCGCTGCTCGAACAAACGGCTGATCATCTTCGCCTCGCGCAGCGGCCGCGCCGTCTGGACGTTGAGTTCGCTGACATGACCATCGACCCGGAACAGTTTGAGCCGGCAATGGCGCAGGCCGAGACCGCGTCGTTCAAGCGGCTCGAGGATGCCTGACGCCAGCGCCGCGATGACGTGGCTGATCTCGTCCTGGTGGGTCAGCGGCTCGGCGAAGCGGCGCTCGGTGGAAAGGTCTGCCACCGGCATGATCGGCGAGATGGCCTCCGCCTCGCGGCCAAGCGCCTGATCAAGCCGCTGCATCAGTCTTGCGCCGAAGCGGGCGGCCAATGGCGCGCGCGGCAGGCCGGCGATGCAGCCGATGGTCTTGAGCCCGACACGGCCAAGCGAGGCGACCATGGCGGACGGCAGGCGCAGGCCACTCAGGCTTAGCGGCAGAAGCGATTCGCCGTGAGCGCCTTCGGCAATGATCCGCTCGCATCCGTAGCGCGCCATCGCCCAGGCAGCGCCAGGGGTATCGGCCAGACACAGCCGGACGTGAAAGCCTTGCGCGATCAGCCGGGCCTCGAGATCGGCAATCAGCGCCGCCTCGCCGCCGAGCAGATGGGCGCAGCCGGTGACATCCATGAACAGGCCATGATCGCATACGGCCTCCGCGACGGTGTCCAGGGCGACGAGCGGCGTGTAGCGCTCGCACCAGCCGGCGATTTTCAACACCAGTGCCCGGGTCTTGGCACCATCGGCGGGATGGCAATCGAGATCGGGCACCAGCGCGCGGGCGTCGCTCAAGGTCTGGTTGAGCCGGACGCCACGGGCACGGGCGCGCTCATCCAGCGCAACAATGCGGATGGCGCTCTTGAGCGTATCGGTGACGACAACGGGCGGCGTCTCAGGATGCGTATCCAAAATCCTGTCTGCGATCCAGGATTTGCCCCATCTCCCCCGGTGGATCCTGTCGGTCGGCAGAGACGGGAAAGCGATCGAGAGAATGCGCTGGCGGGTTGGTGTGTGGTGCGGCATGTTCGAAACTTCTGACTTTGGGGTTCCAGGCTAAAAGCCATTGGCCGGTGCGTCCGGTGCGGTTGCGTTCCAGCGTCAGGGACAGCCGCATTGCCCCGACGCCGCGTTGACAGATGTCGTGTGCCCCTGAAAGTTCCGTGTTCACCCGCCAGCGCGTCACTGCAGCGCTCGCCTCCTCCTCGCCGCTCTGCCGCAGGATCAGCGCCAGCACCCCGCTGCCGCGCGCCCGCAACATCAGCCGCCGTGTCGCGGTGATGTCGAAGCGCGCCGGATTGCCCTTGATCTGGAAGACCAGCGCCGCCAGCCCGTTGCAATCCGACGCCTCGTCAGCCGCCCACATGGCGCCCTGCAAGCAGGCCGGCTCGACAATCGTCAGGCCGGTCGGATCAAGCCCGTACTGGGCGAGACCGGCGGGGAAAAGCCCGCCGCCATCAACGCGCGTGGCGGGATCGCTGACCCAGACCACGCCCTGCCTGCCACCGCGATCAGTCTGTGACGCACGCGCGGCCAGCCCGAGCGCGAACCCGGTGGCCGCGCCGATGTCCCGCGCCAGCGGGCTGCGCACTTCATGCAAGCCTCCGCAGGCAAGCCCGCCGTCGAGATGCTGATCAACCGCGCTGGCGCCGAGCGGCAATGGCGCAGACCGCTGTCCGCCGTCAGACATCGTCCCCCGGTACGCCTGGGCCTCATGCGCACGGGTGCGCGCATTGAGAATATCCGTCGCGGTCTGCAGCCTCGAGAGACTCATGATCAATCCATATTGTTCCTGTTATGTTCCATTTAACGCCAGACTCGCGGCGAGAGTCAATCGGCTGATTGACGTCCGGGCTGATCTCTTTTGGCAACAGCACTTGGCAAAAGCGCACCACTTGCTGCAAAGTCACCTGCTGGTGCAGTCACGGTTTCAATGACCGCGCCACGAAGGAGGAGAAAAACATGTGCAAGATGTTCGCAGGTCAGGACCCGTCACGGTACGAACAGGTCACCCGCCGACTCCGATTAAACGGCCAAAGCACGTCGATCCGGCTTGAACGAACCTTCTGGGGCATCATGGACGAGCTCGCGGACTCCCAGGGCATGACAACCCCGGTGTTCATGTCGAAACTGCATTCCGAAGTGCTGGAACTGCATGGAGAGCCGAAAAATTTCGCGTCGCTGCTGCGCTGCTGTTGTCTGGTCTACCTCGAGAACAGCGGCATGAACGGCGACCACCTGATGGCGGCGGAATGAAAAAACAGCCGTAGTATACAAGTACTACCCGGGTTGCCCCGATTGGTTCCAGACTTGCCGCCAAGTTTGAAACCATACGGGAGAGACCATGGCCAAGGCCATCCACAGCATGATCCGTGTGCTCGAAGAAGCACGCTCTGTCGAATTCTACAAAGCTGCCTTCGGCCTCGACATTGCCGACAGGCTCGATTTCGACAGCTTCACCCTCGTCTATCTCAGCAATCCAGAAACCGGGTTCGAGCTCGAATTGACTGTCAACAAGGACAGGACCGAACCCTATGATCTGGGCGACGGCTATGGTCATCTGGCGTTTTCAGTCACTGATGTCGACAGCGAGCATGCGCGGCTAAGCGAGCTTGGCCTGAGCCCTCGCAAGCTTGTCGACTTCGCCCCTGACGGCGACGTGATCGCCCGCTTCTTCTTCATCGCTGATCCGGATGGATACCAGATCGAAGTGCTTCAACGCGCCGGACGCTATCTCTAGCCGGAGATGGCGAACCTGGCGGGAGGAGGTTCCGGCAGACACGGCAGGACAAACACCACCAAGGGAGGAAAATCATGACAATTCAATCCGAGCGGCAAGGGATGACGCGCCGCCAGCTTTTGGCGCGATCGGTCGCGGCAGGCGCGGCATTCATCGTCGGGCCAAATTTCATTGCCGGTACTGATGCGGCCTGGGCGATGGAAACCACGGCACTCAAGCCCGCCTCGATGGCGACGCTGATCCAGATGGCGCGCGATATCTATCCACATGACCATGTCGCCGACGAATTCTACGCCATCGCGGTCAAGGGCTATGACACCGCTGAAGCCGCGCCCGACATTGAAGCCGGCATCGCGGCCCTCGATGCCGCGGCCCGCGGCAAGGGCAACGCCTCCTATCTCGACACCGGCTGGGAACGCGACCGCGTCGAGATCCTGCGCGGAATGGAAGACAGTGCTTTCTTCCAGCGCATCCGCGGCGGCCTGGTTACGGGCCTGTACAACCAGAAAGCCGTCTGGCCGCTGTTTGGCTATGAGGGCGAGAGTTACAGCAAGGGCGGATACATTGATCGTGGTTTCAACGACATCAATTGGCTCTGAGGGGAGGACCAGATCATGACTGCACCTTTTGATCTCACCGACGACAGTGTTGTCGTCATCATCGGAACCGGCTCGGGCGGCGGGGTTCTGGCAAACGAACTGGCCCAGCAGGGAATCAGTGTCGTTGCCATCGAGGCTGGCGGACGCTACCTGCCGGATGACTATATCAATGACGAATGGGACAGTTTTGGCCAGCTTGCCTGGACCGACGCCCGCACCACCTCCGGTGACTGGCGCGTGGCACGGGACTTCCCCGGCCTTCCCACCTGGATCGTGAAGGCCGTCGGCGGCACCTCGATCCACTGGGCCGGGGCATCCTTGCGTTTCCAGGAACATGAATTCAAGGCGCACACCACCTACGGCGATGTCCAGGGAGCCAATCTGCTCGACTGGCCAATCGATCTCGCAGAGATGGCGCCCTGGTACGAGAAGGCCGAAACCAAACTGGGAGTGACCCGCACCGGCGACCGGGCAGGCCTGCCGGGAAACAACAATTACAAGGTCTTTGAAGCCGGGGCCAAGGCGCTCGGCTACAATGAAGTCCACACCGGACGGATGGCAATCAACAGCGCCGAATATGATGGCCGCATGGCCTGCCAGCAGACCGGCTTCTGCTTCCAGGGCTGCAAATGGGGCGCCAAATGGTCAGCCGCCTACACCGACATTCCGCGCGGCGAGGCGACAGGCAACCTCGAGGTTCGCTCCAAGTGCCATGCCATCAAGGTCGAGCATGACGACAGCGGAAAAGTCACCGGCGTCGTGTATGCCGATGAGAACGGCGCCCAGCACCTGCAAAAGGCACGGATTGTCTGTGTTGCCGGCAACTCGATCGAAAGCCCGCGGCTGTTGCTGAACTCCGCCTCCGCGATGTTCCCGGACGGATTGGCAAACAGCTCCGGCCAGGTCGGGCGCAACTACATGCGCCACACCACCGGCTCGGTCTATGCGGTGTTCGACAAGCCGGTGAAAATGTGGCGCGGCACGACTATGGCCGGAATTATCCAAGATGAGGCGGGGCATGATCCGTCACGTGGGTTTGCCGGCGGATATGAGCTTGAAACCCTGGCGCTGGGCCTGCCGTTCATGGCGGCCTTCCTCGATCCGGGCGGCTGGGGCCGGGAGTTTGCTACCGCACTCGACAGCTACGAGAACATGGCGGGGATGTGGATCGTGGGCGAGGATATGCCGCAGGAAACCAACCGCGTTACCCTCAACCATGCGGTGACCGACGCACACGGTCTGCCTGCACCGGACGTGCATTTCGATGATCATCCAAATGACATCGCCATGCGCAAGCATGCCTATACCCAGGGCATGGCCATCTATGATGCTGTCGGGGCAACGCGGTCGTTCCCCACCCCGCCCTATCCGTCGACCCACAATCTGGGGACCAACCGGATGTCGGAGAAAGCGCGGGATGGCGTCGTCAACAAGCAGGGCCAAAGCCATGACATTGCCAATCTGTTCGTGTCTGACGGAAGCCAGTTCACCACCAGTGCTGCGGAGAACCCGACGCTGACGATCGTTGCACTGGCGATACGCCAGGCAGACTATATCGCCCGGGAAATGAGCGCCGGAAATATCTAGCGTTCATTGAACCGCGAAAATGACAACGGCGCCCCCCAGGCGCCGTTTTCGTATGCGTTATAGACCCTGCCGATAATCGGGGGCTCGCAGCTACATCACCGCGCCCATCTGCCAGGGCACGAATTCGGCGCCGCCAAAGCCCAGCTCCTCGCTCCTGGTTTCCTCGCCGGAGGCCACGCGCAGGAACAGCTCAAATATCTCGCGGCCCTTGTCCTCGAGGCTGACGCCATCGGTGATGATGTCACCGCAGTTGATATCCATGTCTTCGGACATGCGGCCATACATTTCCGAATTGGTGGCGAGCTTGATGCAGGGCACAGGCTTGTAGCCCGACACCGAGCCGCGGCCGGTGGTAAACGCGACCAGATTGGCACCCGACGCGATTTGGCCGGTCACCGAGCAAGGATCGTAACCGGGGCTGTCCATGAACACGAAGCCGCGCTCGGTCACCGGTTCAGCAAACTTGTAAACCTGGGTCAGCGGCGCGGTGCCGCCCTTGGCCACCGCTCCCAGTGATTTTTCGAGGATGGTTGTCAAGCCGCCCTTCTTGTTGCCGGGCGAGGGATTGTTGTCCATCTCGCCGCCGTTGCGCGCGGTGTAATCCTCCCACCAGCGGATCCGCTCGACGATCTTTGCGCCGACCTCAGGAGTTACCGCCCGGCGGGTCAAAAGGTGTTCGGCGCCGTAGATCTCGGAGGTTTCAGACAGGATGGTGGTGCCGCCATGAGCGACCAGCAGATCCGAGGCAACCCCGAGCGCCGGATTGGCGGTGATGCCGGAATAGCCATCCGAGCCGCCGCATTGCATGCCGATCATCAGATGTTCGAGGCCAGCGGGCGCACGGGCGATTTTGTTGGCAACGGCTGCCATTTCCCTGAGTTGGTCGACGCCGCGCTCGATGGATTTGCGGGTGCCTCCGGTCTGCTGGATCGTCATGTAGCGGACATTGCCGTCCGAACGCATGCGCCCCCTGCCCACCAGGTCGGGGATCTGCATGACCTCGCAGCCGAGCCCGAGCAACAGGATGCCGGCGAAGTTGGGGTTGCGGGCATAGCCCTGCAATGTCCGGAACAGCGTGTCATAGCCCTCGTCACGCCCAGACATGCCGCAGCCGCTGCCATGGACAATCGGCACCACCCCGTCGATATTGTCGAATTCGTCGAGCCAGCCCTGCTTCTCCACCGCTTCGGCGATGAAACGCGCGACCGAACCGGAACAGTTCACCGAAGTGAGGATGCCGAGATAGTTGCGGGTGCCGACGCTGCCATCGGCGCGGTGGTAACCCATGAAATGGCGCGTTTCGGAAGTGACGGGAAGCGGCGTGACCTCTGTGGAAAAGTCCTTCGCCTCGGCGTGGCCGCCCATGCCGAGATTGTGCACATGCACATGCTCGCCGGGGGCGATGGCGCGAGTCGCGATGCCGATGGTCTGGCCGTAACGGATGACTTTCTCACCCTCAGCGATCGAATGTGTCGCGATCTTGTGTCCGCGCGCCACGGGATCCCTGAGCGGGACATCCAACCCCGGCACCGTCTTGGCCAAGGCCAGGTCCTTGAGCGCGATGATGACATTGTCCTTGGGGTGGAGGCGGATAGTCTGAGCAAGCTCGGTGGTCATGGATCGATCCGTTGTTTGGGGCCTGTCGTTAAAAGCCGCGCACCGCTTGACAGGCCGGAAGCCTTAGCTAACATGTTAGTATGACAGTCAGCGAGGATAGTCCACTGCGAGATGTGAAAAAATCCCGGCCTACGCTCAAGCCTCTCGACGATTATTCCGGTTCGCTTTCCCAAAAGGTCTATCTCTCACTCAAGCAGGCAATCCTGACACTGGCGTTCCGGCCGGGCGAAAGGATGCAGAAACAGGAAATCTGCGCGGAACTCGGCGTCTCGCGATCTCCCGTCACAGAAGCCATGGCGCGGCTCGCCAGCGAAGGTCTGGTTGACATCATTCCGCAAACCGGAACCTTTGTGACGCGGTTTTCAATGGCGGAAATCAGCGAGGGCGCCTTCTTGCGCGAAGCGCTGGAACTGGCCGCCGTGGAAAGGGCTGCCGCCACGATCACCGAGGAGCAACTGGTGCAGTTGCGCCGCAATCTGCGCATCCAGGAAGCGTTGATGCAGGATGGCGACCTGGCCGGTTTTCACCAGATGGACGCCCGGATGCACGAACTGATCCTGTCGTTTACAGGTTACCGGCGACTGGCGGCACTGGCCGAGACAGCCTGGATCCACGTCAATCGCGCCCGCCATCTCAACCTGCCCGCACCGGGACGGATGCAGGCGACGCTTGCCGAACACAAGGCGATCGTGGCGGCGCTCGAGGCGCGCGATGCAAAAGCGGCGCGCGAAGCCACGCGATACCACCTCAATCAGCTGATCAAGTTTCTCGAACCGCTGGCCATCAAGCATCCGGAGCTGTTTTCGAATGGATAACACTCCAGCCGCGACGGGTTTGGGCCTGCACAGTGCACCCGATTGATCGCAGGGCGTTCCAGCGTCAGGACCGGCGGACAGCGGACAAACATGCAAATTGCGCATTGCCGAAAAACGGCAATGCGCTGTTCACACCTTGAAAAAGCCGGAGAAACCGATCAGGAACCTAGCGGTATCGAAACATCGGCAATTCTGGATCATGACTGACCATTCCATCAACGAAGATGCCCCGGCGGTGGCGCTGCTGCCCTACGGCACACGGGTCACCCCGCAGCTGGCACGAACCCCGCTCGACGCCCTGGTTTGGCCGTTGGGACGCCCCGTGCGGCTGATGAGCGGCACCGTGGCGAACATGGAACCCGGTGATCACCTGATCGCCTATGTGACTTCACGGCTGCTCTACATGCCGCGCCCGGGTGTTCGCGCCCGGGTCTGCGTGATGGTGGTCGAGCCGCAGGCCGTGCATGGCCGCAACATGGCTTGGCTGAAAGTGCTGTGGTGGCGTTTCTTTGCTGTCTTGGCCTGCAATCCCGCCCTGCTTGGGGCACTCCCCAATGGCCACCGGCTGCTGTTCGGATCAACCTGGGTGCCTGACTGGCCTGCAATCGATATGTCCAAATCCCGGATGCTGTCGCTGATCGCGTCGACGAAGGACTATCTCGAAGGCCACAAATTGCGCCATCGCACGGTTGACTGGATCAAGGCCAACGCGATCGACGCGGACATTCTCGGAAGCGGCTATCAACCGTTCGAGCGCAAATCGGACGGTCTGGCGCCCTATCGCTATTCGGTCATCATCGAGAATGTGAGAGAAACCAGTTACTTCACCGAGAAACTGGTGGATTGCCTGCTGTGCGAAACCGTGCCCATCTACTGGGGAGCGCCAGATATCGATGAGATATTTGATCCGCGCGGGATGATTGTCTGCAATTCTTTTGAAGACATTCAGGCCGCGATCGGCTCGGTCTCAGTGGCGGACTATCAGTCGCGGCTTGAATTTATCGCCAAGAACAAGGAAAAGGCGTCACGCTACGCCAATCATGAACGCGCCGCCGCCCATATCGTGCAGGATGCCGCCGCCCAAAGGACAAAGCCGAAACCATGACCCAAACAACATCGCCCAAAATCGCCCTGATTACCGGTGTGACCGGTCAGGATGGTGCCTATCTGTCGGAATTCCTGCTCAAGAAGGGATACGAGGTGCATGGCGTCAAGCGGCGGACATCGCTGTTCAACACGGCCCGTATCGATCATCTGTTCGATGGCGAATACGGGCGCTCTGGCCAGTTCGTGCTGCACCATGGCGACATGACCGATTCCTCGTCGCTGACCCACATCCTGCAGCAGACCAAGCCCGACGAAGTTTACAATCTCGCCGCCCAGAGCCATGTCGCGGTGAGCTTCGAGGAGCCTGAATACACCGCCAATTCCGATGCCATCGGCACGCTGCGCCTGCTCGAAGCCATCCGCATTCTGGGCCTCAAGGACAAGAGTAAATTCTACCAGGCCTCGACCTCGGAGCTTTACGGCCTGGTGCAGGAAACTCCGCAAACAGAGCGTACGCCGTTTTATCCGCGTTCACCCTATGCCGTGGCCAAGCTTTACGCCTACTGGATTACGGTCAACTACCGCGAGGCCTATGGGCTCTATGCCTGCAATGGCATTTTGTTCAACCATGAAAGCCCGTTGCGCGGCGAGACCTTCGTCACGCGCAAGATCACCCGCGCGCTGGCACGGATCAAGCTTGGCATGCAGGAAGACCTCAGGCTGGGCAATCTCGATGCGCTGCGCGATTGGGGGCATGCCCGCGACTATGTCGAAATGCAGTGGCTGATGCTGCAGCAGGATGCGCCGGACGATTTCGTCATCGCCACCGGCGTGCAATACTCAGTACGCGATTTCGTGCTGGCCGCAGCGGACGCGCTCGACATGACCATCAATTTCGAAGGCGAAGGCGTGGACGAAGTCGGCCGCGACCCGTCCGGCAAGGTGATCGTCAAGGTCGACCCGCGCTACTTCCGCCCGACCGAAGTCGAGACGTTGCTGGGTGACGCCTCCAAGGCCAAGCAGAAGCTTGGCTGGACGCCGCAAACCTGCTTCGCCGATCTCGTCGCCGAGATGGCGGAAGCCGACCTCGCCGAGGCGACGCGGGACGGAAAGTGACGGCTAGCCGGCCGCAGGGGAACGAGCGCGATGAAGATAGTGCTGACAGGTGGCAACGGCATGGTGGGGCGCAATATCCGCGACCACGCGATGGCCGGCCAACACGAACTGATCACGCCCCGCAGCAGCGAGCTCGACCTCACAGACGGTCCGGCGAGCGAAGCCTATATCGCCCGCGTCAAGCCGGACATGATCATTCATGCCGCCGGACGGGTTGGCGGCATCCAGGCCAACATGGCGCATCCGGTCGAGTTTCTGGTCGAAAATCTCGACATGGGACGCAACATCGTGATGGCCGCCAGGAAAGCCGGCACCGCCCGGCTGCTCAATATCGGCAGTTCCTGCATGTATCCGCGTGAAGCACCCAATCCGCTGGAGGAAAGCGCGGTGCTGACCGGCGAACTGGAGCCCACCAACGAGGGCTATGCGCTGGCCAAGGTGATGACCGCGCGGCTGTGCGACTACATCCGCAAGTCAAGCCCGGACCTCGCCTACAAGACACTCATTCCCTGCAACATCTTCGGCCTCCATGACAAGTTCGACCCCGCAGTCTCGCATCTGCTGCCGGCCATCATCCGCAAGGTCGATGATGCCAGGCGCAATGGCGCGGAATCAGTCGAGATCTGGGGCAGTGGCGAGGCGCGGCGGGAATTCATGTTTGCCTCCGATCTCGCCGACGGAATCTGGACCGCGGTTGAGCGGTTTGCGGATCTGCCGGGCATGATGAACATGGGCGTCGGCCATGATCATTCGATCAATGAATATTATGCCGCCGTTGCCCGGGTAATCGGCTGGCAAGGCAGCTTCAGCCATGATTTGAGCAAGCCTGTCGGCATGCAGCAGAAACTGGTCTCGGTCGCTTTGCAACGCCAGTTCGGCTGGCTGCCGTCGACCTCGCTCGATGATGCAATTGCACAAACCTACGCCCATTTCCGCGTGCCGCAGGCAACCGCAGAGGAGACAAAACCGTGACAGAAAAAGCGTTTCCGCTGGCCACCAGTTCCTGGGATGAAAAGGAATACGCGGCGATCGACCGCGTGGTGAAATCCGGTTTCTTTTCCATGGGCAAGGAAGTTGCTGCATTTGAAAAGCTGTTCGCCGAACAGCTCGGCGCACCCTATGCGGTGATGTCGAATTCCGGCTCGTCGGCCAATCTGCTGTTTGTCGCGGCGCTGCGCTATCACTCGCGCCACAGCCTCGCGCCCGGCGACGAGGTGATCGTGCCGGCGGTGTCGTGGAGCACCACCTATTATCCGCTCTACCAGTACGGTCTGCGTCTGAAATTCGTCGACATTGACCTCGACACGCTTAACTTCGACCTTGATCAACTGGAAGCAGCCATCAGCGAGCGAACCCGGGCCATCCTGGCGGTCAATCTTCTCGGCAATCCCAATGATTTCGACCGGATCAAAGCCATCATCGGTGACCGCAATATCGTGCTGCTTGAGGACAATTGCGAATCTCTCGGCGCGACATTGAACGGCAGGCAGGCAGGTACATTCGGTCTGGCGGGCAGCTATTCGGCGTTTTTCTCGCATCACATCTCCACCATGGAAGGCGGCGTCACGCTGACCCATGACGAGGAGCTTTATCACATCATGCTCAGCCTTCGCGCACATGGCTGGACCCGCAACCTGCCCAACCCGAATCTTGTTACCGGAGTGAAGGGCGACGATCCGTTCGAGGAAGCCTTCCGCTTCGTGCTGCCGGGCTACAATTTGCGTCCTCTTGAGATGAGCGGCGCGATCGGCATCGAGCAGATGGCAAAGCTGCCGATGATCGTGGAAAACCGCCGCAAGAACGCCACCCTGTTCAAACAGGTGATGGCTGAATTCCCGCAATTGCGCACCCAGCGCGAGACCGGCGAGAGCAGCTGGTTCGGCTTCTCGATGATCATTGATCCCGATTGCGGTGTCGCCCGCAAGGATCTGGTCGCCTGTTTTGACCGCCACGGGATCGAGGCGCGGCCCATCGTGGCGGGAAACTTTGCCAAGAACGAGGTGGTGACGCGCTACATGGATCATGAAATCCATGGCGGGCTGCCGAACGCCGAACTGGCCGACAGCCACGGACTGTTCATCGGCAATCATCACTATCCGCTCGATGAACCGATGGATTGCTTGCGTCTGGCGCTGTCGGAGGCGTTTTAGGCGCGATCTGTGCTGGCTGCGGTGATCCAATCCCGGATTCAGAATTTGTAGCCAAACAGTTCCAGATCATCCTTGTGCCGCAGGGCAACCCGTTGGCGATCCGCGTCGGAATAATATTTCCGATAGTCATTGCGCCGGGAGGAATTGACACGTCTGTCGCCAATGTGAATGGCAAGGTCGAGTTTTCCGGCCAACTCCCGGAGGTCCTCGTCAAGGGTTTCCTGGCGGAGAATGTGGGCCACAGCGATCTTCCCGCTCTCGTCGATCAGGTAGTCTTTGAGCTGGCGTTTGATGTAATTCTGCGGAGATGCAGGTGCATCATCATCGTCCAGCCAGGCAACATAATCGGCAAAGCTGAACCGCTGGAACAGGTCAGCTTCTATCTTGTGGCCAGAACGCAGCCCGCCTTCATCCTGACGGATGTAGTGAAACCACGAGACATGCCAGTCCCAGGGATTGCGTACCACGGCAAATGACGTCATCGCCGCAATGTCGATATCATGTTTGCCAAACACGGATTGGTACTCACGCCAGGTCAGGTGGCCAGCCGCCTCGTCGAGATACCGGGACGGACATTTTTCTATCCAGCGTTCGAATGCCTTCTCGACGAACTTGCCCCCGCATTTCGGGACATGAACGAACAACATGTTTTCCTTTTTCCGGGAAAACCAGCCTCGCTTGCGGTTTGTCGGAACCAGCATGTTGCTAGGCCTCCAATCTCGACCAGTTCTCCGGCCAGATATCTTCATTGAGCATCTTTGGATCGGCGAACCAGCGCGCGGGCGAGACCACCAACTTGTCAGGTGACGGGTTGAGCCAGGCGCCCCACCAGGAGAATGACGAGTTGGCGATGATGTGATGGCGGCAGGCGCTCATCAACCGCAGGTCTTCGTAATTATGGTCAGAATCATTGTGCTCCATCACCCGCATCTCATAGGGCAGCACGAGATTCTCCCGCACCCAGACAGGATCATCGGAAAAGGTGAATATCACCGGCTTGTCTGTCATGGTCCCGGCGATCATGTCGACCGCGCGGGCGTAATACTCCAGCGTGCAGGTGCCGTGGGTGGCGTTGGTGCGGGAATCCTTGACATAGTCACCGCGCCGTATGTGCAGCGAGATGGCGGGCAGATGAGCAAGTTCGGTGAGGATTGCGGCGTTTTCGGGCGTAGGCGGCGTGGTGATGACGAAATCATCCCGGATTGCCGCCTCGACTGATTTGAAATAGCGTTCGCTCTGCCAGTATCCCTTCAGATAGACGCCATCGCCCAGATCATCGAAACCGGCATTGTAGCTCAGGCCGTGTTCGCGGAACAAATGCGGCTTGAGCTTCAGGCCGCGCCAGACCAGATAGCGCAGCCGGTTCTGCCGGCGCTCGGGCGGCATTTCGGCTGGCAAGCCCTGCCTTGCGGCATGGGCAAAATGGTCGAGGCCAAAACCGAACTGGGTGCCGCCGTCAAAAATCCGCGTGTCGAGAGCCAGATCGACCCCGTGCCGGAGCGCCAACGCCCTGCCCGCAGCATACTGGAACATCTGGTTGCCCAGCCCGCCATTGATTTGGGTGATGATCATTTACTGTTCTTTCAATTCATTCCAGCGCAGTCACTCGAACACCGAAACCTGCCTTTCCAGATCACGGGCTTTCGAGAAGCCGTTTGCCGCTCACAGGATTTCGTTTTGCAGCCGCGCAATAATTTCCTTGGCTTCTTCAATGCCCGCTTCCCACCAGCGACTGGCTCGTATTTGCTCTATCTGATCTGGCTCGAACCGGTATCCAATCAGTTTCGCAGGCGACCCCACGACAATTCCAAAATCGGGGACATCCCGATTTACGAAGGAGTTTGCGCCAACAATGGCACCCAAACCGATACGGACATTGCGACGAATGACAGCATCGACAGCAATCCACGCGTCACTTTCAATGATACAAGTCCCTCGGGTAAGTTCCTCATACGCATTTTTGTAAAAAAGACTACTCGTCGAAATATTCTTGATGTGATGCTCCCCAGAACCAATGGAAACATTGTTTGCGATCGAGACATATCTCCCGATTTCCGCCTTCGTTACATCGCATCTCGCCCCGATGTAAGTGTGGTGTCCTATTGTGGTTTCCCCACAAATCCTGCTTCCGTCCACGATCTCAACGGATTCATCGAAACGCGATTTTTTCTTTTTGAAAAGACGGATTCGCAAATCGGTATCCTCTCGAACCTTTGGGACATCAATACCTTTTCACCGGGATCAAAACGCCGGTGACAGTGTCGTTTCAACAGGCAGAGAACACAAAAGGTGCCATTGCTGCAAGGGATCTTCCCAAGAGGAATTGGTTCTCAAGATCGCTTTTGTTCGACGCTGCCATGCTGCCCGGCGACGCTGTCGCTGATTCGATATTGCACGGAGCTAAAAGACGTCTGATACCGCACGACACGCCACCAATCCGAGAGCCATTGCCTAAATTGTCTCAATGGGCGGATAAGTTCGCGCTGAACCCGCGCGAAAGCCGGTATCGAAATCCGGCTTTTTCGTTCAATTGCAAGTCCGCTTTGCAGGAAGCCGGCTTTATTCTCACGCCGCAGCAGATCCTGAACCGCAATCGCCGGGTCTATCTGATAAGTGATGTGATCGTCGAAAAAGCCGAATTCGGGATTGAACAAGACATGATCCGCCGGCTCGCAAATATCGCGGGTCAGATCCAGAGCATCCTGAGCGGCCTTGCGCGTCAGGAAATAGCCACCGGCCCCGCCATGCAGCGAAAACAGCTGGCGTAGCTTGCGCCCATCCGGGGTGAGGGCTCCCTCGCGCGCCATATGGCAGCGGCGAAAGGTGGTTTCGGCCTTGACCAGTTCGGCGTCTTCCGGAATCCAGCCGGTTGAGTGGAAATAGGCGGCTGCCGTGTCAGCGAGGTGCAGGTCGTCTTCGGCGACGAAGGCCCACGGCGCACCTGAAACAAGCACTTGCTCCCAGGCTTTTCGATGGCTGAGAAAACAGCCGATTTCGCTGGGTCCGAGCGGCGTGCCCGAACGGATCGAGGCTTTCAACCGGTCAAGGCTTTGCGCATCAAGAGTGCGACCAGCAACTGCGGGAACGCGCCGGACCGCCAGTCCAAGCCGTGCGGCCTGGGCTTCGAACCAGTCGCGCCGGTCGGTGGCATTGTCCATGTTGATGAAAAACACAGGGATCTGGTTAGCCGCGGTCATGATCAATACCCCCGGATCGGGATCTTCTTGACCACAGCCACGCCGCTCACGTTGTCGAGCATGGCGCGAAGGCTGGCCCCGAGCCGTCGGAACGGCCTGGAAAGCTCGCGCTTTATCAGCGCCAGTCCCTTGGGCCGCTTCTTGAGACCCGCGCTTGCGGAACTGGCAGCGCGATCCTTGTCGAGCGTGCTTCCGAACCCGACACGGCTGGCGGTTTTGGCGACCAGATAGTCCTGGATGCACAAGGCGGGATCGAGCTGCAGGATCGACAACTTGTCAACCACGCCAATCCATTCATGAAACATCACATGGTCGAGTGCATCACATACGTTTTCGCTCAATTGCAGGAGCCTTGCAGCGCCCGCGCGGCTGACGAAATATCCTGCGGTGCCGCCGTGATAGGATTGCAGGACGCGCATGTCATGGCCATGGGCCGTTGCGTGAAGCTGGGGCGAGAGCCGCACCCGCTGCCGCGCGGTTTCCGCCTTGACGATATCGACGTCAGAGGCGGGCAGCCAGCTCTTGTCGGTGAAAAACAATCCTGCATGGGCGCTGAAGTGAATGTCGTCCTCGGCAACAAATGCCCAATCCGCCTGACCCTCAACGATCATCGCCCAGACCTTGCGGTGGCTGAGATAGCAGGCCATTTCGCCCGGGCCCAGACCGAGCCTGCCGCTCTTGAGCGACGAAAGCCGGGCCTGCTCTGCCGCGTCGATGGTTCGCCCGTCGACCGCGGCGACGCGGGTCGGCTCGATCCCGACGCGGGCGCATTCGGCGCGAAAGGATGCGTCGCGCTCGGGCGAGCGGTCGAGATTGATGTAGTAGCAGGGGATGGTCATGTCCTGGTCCCGGTCCGGCCTCCAAAAATGTCAACCCGCCCGCGTGCGGCGCACCGTCGACATCCTCGTCTCCGGTGTTCATGCAGAATATCGAAGGCGAAGGCAAGCGGGCTGGCCGGGTCCGGCGTCACTCAGCCGGCCGGATTTCCGCCCGTCCGGTTGCCCAGATTGCGTTCCCATTGCAACGCATGGCGGATGACTGTTTCCAGATCCTCGAATTCCGGCGACCATCCGAGCGCATCGCGCGCAAGGGTGGAATCGGCCACGATCATGGCGGCGTCGCCGGCCCGGCGCGGAGCCTGCGTGACCTTGAAGTCCACGCCGGAGACCGCCTTGACGGCATCGACCACCTGGCGGACGGAATAGCCGCTGCCATAGCCGCAATTGGCCGCAATCGACGCCCCGCCGTTCCTGAGATAGGTCAGCGCGCAATAATGCGCACCGGCAAGATCGGTAACGTGGATATAGTCACGCACGCAGGTGCCGTCCGGGGTCTGGAAATCGTCGCCGAAAATCTGGAGTCCGTCGCGTTTTCCCGTCGCGGCTTCGGCGGCGATCTTGATGAGGTGGGTCGAAAGCCGGGAGGACTGCCCTGCCCGCATCTGCGGATCGGCGCCGGCCACATTGAAATAACGCAATGCGGCGTAGCGAAAGCCGGGATTGGCCGCCGCCACGTCGCGCAACATCAGTTCGGTCATCAGTTTCGAGGTCCCATAGGGCGATTCAGGCGCAAACGGTGCTGCTTCGCTCACCGGCTCGAGACCCGGCGCGCCGTAAACCGCGGCCGAGGAGGAGAAGATGAAATTCTCCACTTTCGCATCAAGCGCGTGCTGGATCAGGAATCTCGATTTGCAGGTATTCTCTGAATAGTAATCGAGCGGCACCTCCACCGATTCAGAGACAATGATCAAGCCGGCAAAATGAATGATGGCATCGATCTTGTGGTTTGAAAAAATTGTGTCGAGCGCTTCCGGGTCGGCAATATCAGCCTTGTAGAACGTCGCCTGCGGGGAAACCGCCCATTCATTGCCGGTCGACAGATTGTCGATGACCACGACCTCCTCGTTGTGCTCGAGCAGCTTGAGCACCATATGGCTGCCGATGTAGCCGGCTCCGCCGGTAACAAGTACGGTCATTGTTCAACTCCGATTGGTGTAAAATGCCGATTGGAACAGGTGCGGACGCGGCTGCGATAGACGAACCGTCTGATCTCTCGCAAGAGAGTTTTACCCAGCGTCTTGTTTTTGGGAACCGAAATCGTGCTGCCGCCGGCCTGCTGCGTCCGGTCGCTCAGGCCCGACGGCACCGCACAACTCAGGGCGACGCCGGTAACCCAACTCATCTGCAACAGCGTATCGACCGGCCGGTCAAAGCGCTCGGTGAGTTGCAGAAGATGCCGGGCATGGGCCGCACTGACGAGTTGTCCCGACGTGCGCAGCATTCCGACCCGCGGTTGCACGATACTGGATTTGCCGTTGCTTGCCAGAACTCGCGCCTTGCCTTTTACCGGCCTAACCTGAAACTGGATGTAACCGGCCCGGTCAATGACCTCGTTTGCCAGCTCCAGCGCGTTGGCGAAGACCTTGTCATCGATTTCGACATCGTCCTCGAGTATCAGGCCGGCCTTCAGGCCCATGTCGACAATCATCCGCCAGGCCTTGCGATGGCTGAGAAAACAGCCGATCTCGCCAGGGCTGAGAGGAAATGGATAGCGCGGTGCATGCAGGCTTTGGCGGGAACAGGCAGCCTCGACCTCGCCGGCGGACAGCGCACCGCCATCGACCGCCTCGATCACCTGCACCGGCAGAGGGCAGGCGGCGCGTATGCGCTCGACCTGCGGCCGCCGCGCCTGGGCGCGGGTCAAGTGGATAATGAAGGCCTGAATATCGCCCGGTTCGTTCATGCCACGCCCGCTGTTTACTCAACACCCTGTCGCGCGCCACGGCGGCGGGTTGACCTGTTCTAGACGAGGGACTTTGCAGACCGCAAGGGTCAAACCGGATTGGAGCATGTTCGATCCCGTCTGGCGTCCTTGAGCCAGATATCCGGCAGCACAGTACCGGCACGGAGCGCGGAGCTTTCCGAGCCGGGCCCAGGGGACTTTCGACGGGATACCCAGCTTTCTATTTTTAGCGAAAGGTTGGCATCATCCACCTTGGGGACCGGGTCTCGTCGCATGTCCATCCGACTGCAACGAGACCCGGCTTCATTCAAGGCAGATGCCTGATCCGCCGCCGCTCACATTGGCGGCAGAGCCGCAGACTGCCTGCGGCATCAGAACTCTTCCCAGTTCTCGGCAGCCGCCGCGGTGCTCGCTCCAGATTTTCGTCCGACGGCGTTGGCAACTTTCCTGATCAACGTCCGTGCGGGAGATTGCGAGTTTGCCGCAGGCTGCCGCGGCCGCTGCTGCTGCTGCTGCTGCCCGCCGAATTTGAACCGGGCGAGCAGTTCGTTGAGAGCCGAAGCCTCCGACGCAAGACTGTGGCTGGCGGCGGAAGTCTGCTCCACCATCGCCGCATTTTCCTGGGCACTCTGATCCATTTGATTGACAGCCTTGTTGATTTCTCCGAGGCCGACGGACTGCTCCTTGGAGGCCTCGACGATTGCGACGACGTGCTGGTTGATCTCCTGCACCTCGGCGACAATCTGCCTGAGTGCATCACCGGTTTCTCCGACAAGCGAAACTCCGGAAGTGACCTGTTCAGACGAACTCATGATCAGGGATTTGATGTCCTGAGCTGCATTTGCCGAACGTTGAGCCAGTTCACGCACTTCCTGGGCAACCACGGCGAAGCCCTTGCCGGCGTCACCGGCACGCGCCGCTTCAACGCCTGCATTCAAGGCCAGAAGATTGGTCTGGAAGGCAATGCTGTCAATCACTCCGATGATGTTGCTGATTTCGTGCGAAGAGGTCTCGATTGCCGCCATCGCCGCGACCGTCTGTTCGACGACAGCACCCGAATGCTCCGCCTGCTGACGGGTGCGGGCAACCAGATCACCCGCCTCGCCGGCCCTCGCGCTGGTATCACGCACGGCAATTGTGATCTGCTCGATCGCAGCTGCAGTCTCCTCAACCGAAGCGGCCTGCATTTCCGTCCGCTTGGCCAGATCGTCAGCCGCAACACGGATCTGTTCCGACCCGGAATGAATTGCCGCGGCATTGTCTCCGACCGAACGCAGGGCCTGTTCCAGCCGTTCGGCGGACTGGTTGAAGTCGAGACGGATCTGATCGAGCGATTCCACGAACGGAACGTTGATGCGGTGGCCCACATCTCCTTCGGCGAGATGGCCGAGGGCGGTACCAAGTGTATCCGTTGCGGACTTGAGCTGCTCGGCTTCGGCAATTTTCAGCGCCTCCCGCTCCCGTCTTTCACGTTCGCTCAGCTCACGGCCTTCCGCCGCCTCTTCTTCCAGACGACGGTTGTTGAGACCTGCCTCGCGGAACACTTCCACCGTGCGAGCCATCTGCCCAATCTCGTCGCCGCGCTCAATGGAAGGAATGACAACATCGAGATCGCCATCGGCGAGCCGTGACATGGTTCCGGTCAGCGACTGAATCGGCCGTGTAATCCGCATGACCACGATCCAGAATGCAAATGCACCGATCGAAACAGCAAGAAGCAGACCGACAGAACTGATTATCACATCAAGACGCCCGCTGCTTTCCACCTGATGGGTGTAGCTGCCGGCCGACTGTCCGATCGTGTCCGAAAGCGCAAGCAGACTGTCAATCGCCGCGGTTGCGGTGCTGACCCACTGCTCTCCGGTCAGCGGATAGTCGCGCGCTTCGGCGCTGGCCGTGTAAACAGATTTGCGAGTTTCCTCATAGGACGTGAAAAACGTCTGCCGCGCGATTTGGATTGCTGCAATGACAGAGGAGTTGGCGAAGTCACGGCTGGAATAGATATCCACCGAAGCCCAGGCTTGTTCAAGCCGGCCGCGATATTCGGCAAGCAATGCCATCTGTTGCGGATCAAGTTGGGAACCTTGGGCGATGGCGCCGCCGATGAGCGCGCGCTCCCGTCCTGCATATTCGGTGATCACCCACATGGCCTCCCGCAGATCGAGCAGCATCTGGGAGCGCGCAAGCGCACTTGCCGGAATCGTCTGCGCCGCCTTCCTCAAATTCTGCGACGACATGATCACGGTCGTAATGCTGGGGACCCACTGTGCGATCACTTCCTTGTCGCGGCCGGCTGCATCGACAGACAATTGCTGGTCTGCCTTGCCGCGGATCATTTGCAAATGCTCCCGGTCTCTGGACAGCGACGAGAGCAGGGCCTGCTTGTCTTTGAACGGGGGCGAATTGGCTACATGCTCCAGAGCGGCGTCCAAAGCACGATCGCCGCGTTGGCGGAGTTCGGCGATGCGCGCAACCAGTTCGGTTGGCGCCTTTGTTGCACTGGAGAAGGCGGTGTTGGTGATCCCCCTTTCGAGCGCCAGCGAGCCCGCGCTCGAAAGGAAAAGGTCACCGGCCTCGTTGTTGCTGCGCATGGCTTGCGCGCTCTGCATCCGGTCCCAGGCCGACATCATGTTGATGACGGCGAGAACCACCAGGCCTGCGACGAGAACCGAAACGATGGCGATCAAGGTCGAGCGGATGCTGATCGATTTCCGGCGGTTCATCGCTCGGGCGGGCGGGCTCACACCGGCGGGGGAGGCGGACATGCTGGGATTAGGCATAGGAAAATCCTTCCATAGTTCATGGATTTCGAAATCTTGTACTGTTTCAATAGGTTGACCGAAAATCATGCGCACACGGGGTCACATCAGGATGCTGACAACGAGTCAGGCATCGACAGTGGCAACCCCGCCCAGACGGCCAACAGGATATTGGCTGTTCCGGCGCTTGAGGCCGTTACGGCATCTTCAAATGAAATTTATCCATCTGTTCCTCCCTAGACGACAGCTCCTCCAGCCGTCAGCAAAATCCGACATGTGCATTAGGATAAGCGCGTCAATGGGCAGCTCTGCTTTACCCATAGGCCTCATGCTTAAGTACGTAACCGTACTTTTACAGAGTTAATGATCGCTTAAAGGCAAATGCCACCCACGCTCAGTTTGCACAGGCGCCCGGACGGTCTCAAATTTTCGAATTATCGATGGGAGTTTTGACGCGAAGCAAACCATGCCCGTGGCATCAGAGCGTCAATGCACAGGATTGACCTGCCTGACGCTACAAAATTGTGTTCGCGGGCGCTTGCCCGTATGCGCGCCGAATCCGGTCATAACATTCGCAGGCGCTGTCTTCCAGCAACCGTCGCTCGATTATCGTGACCGTACCGCGGGAATAACTCAGGGCACCCTGGTTCATCAATGCATTGCAGGCCGCGCTCACCGTCGCACGCCTGAGACCCAGCACCTCCGACACCGCTTGCTGGGTTATCTGGAACCTGTCTGTATTTACCCTGTCATGGGCCTCCAGCAGCCAACGGGCGACCCGTTGTTCAGCCTTGTGCAAACTGTTGCAGGCCACGGATTCCATCAATTGCACGGTCAGGGATCTGGCGTAGCGCATCATCGCATCCCGGACACACGGATATTTCTTTATCGCGACATCGAGCGCTTCGATCGAAATCCAGGATGCGTAGCCAGCTACCTTGACCACCGGTTGGCTGACAGTCTCGCCGCCCCCGTAAAGGAAGACTATACCGACAAACCCTTCCTTGCCCACGGATACCTTGGCAACGCTGCGTCCATCGTCCATCCTGGCCATCAGGCTGACGACGCCCTCATGGGGAAATATGGCATGGCTGACCACGTCCCCTTCCTCAAAAAGTACCTGATCCTGATTTAACCGCTTTACGACGGCCCGCGCTTCAAGAAACGCGAGAGCGTCCGGGCGAATATCCAAAAAAATCTGGTTCTGGATATCAAAATCACCAGTCAGACTGTTGTGCAATCCAGCCACCCTATCATCGCGGAATCAGAGTGCAGTGCAATATACCCAAATGACGGCGTTAAAAAGGTATTTGGTAAAACATTGTTAAATATTTTATAATTACGATACCGTACATAAATAGAACGAATAAGGGCATATGCGACCCGAGCAAATATATTCTGTCGAAAAACATATGAAACAAGCCACTTCCAATTGCCTTCCGGAGTTGTACCGATGTTCCTTGAAGTAACCGATTTAAGCAGACCCAATTCCTCGGCAGATAGCTGGCCAAAAAACCAACTCCTTGTTCGCGCAACGGATTTTCACGCGTCACGCAATGAACTGCTGGCCTACAAGGAAGCGCTTGACCAGAACACGATCGTATCGCTGACCAACACGTCCGGCCGGATCACATATGCCAATGATAAATTCTGTAAAATCACCGGTTACCAGCAAGACGAACTGATCGGCAAAAAAATAAGCATGTTGAATTCGGGCGTTCACAGCCGCGAATTCTTCCACAACATGTGGGAAACCATTTCGCAAGGGCAGCCCTGGCATGATGAAATATGCAACCGGAACAAAAGTGGCGATCTGTACTGGATTGACACAACAATCGTTCCGCGAAGGAACCACAGGGGTGTCATCAACGGATATGTTTCCATCCGCTATGACATTACCGAGCGCAAATTGATCGAATTGGCGTTGCAGGAAGAGGTCAGCAAACGCAAGAACGCCGAGGAATTCCTGATGCGGCTGCTGGAAACCATCCCCGATGGCGTGATTGCGTTTGACGGTGAAGACAAACTGGTCCACGTCAACAGCGCTTACAAGGACATGCACCCGGGAAAGGCCAGCCACCTCAAACCGGGGGTTTCGTTCGAACAATTGCTCAGGGTTGCCATCGAGAATGGCCAGTATCTGGATCTTCCCGACGATCCCCAGGCCCGCGAAGCCTATATTGAAAGCCGCCTCAAGCGCCATACCAGTCCCGGTCGTCCAATCATTCAACAATTGTGCGACGAGCGCTGGATACAGGTTCAGGAGCGGCGCTCCCAAGCCGGATGCACGGTCGGTATATGTACCGATATCACCGACATCAAGCAGGCGGAAAAGACCATCAAGACACAGGCCGAGAGGGATCCTCTGACAGGTCTCTCCAACCGTTCCGTGCTGATCAATCGCCTTACCAAGGCCCTGCAGGGTCGCAAGGCAGCCGGCGTCAGCGGCGCCTTGCTGCTGATAGATCTGGATCACTTCAAGGACGTCAACGATACTCTGGGCCATGATGCGGGTGATCAATTGTTGATCGAAATCGCAAACCGCCTCTCGGGTGTCTTGCGCAAATCCGATACCGTGGCCCGCATCGGTGGTGACGAGTTCGCGGTGCTTTTGCCCAATATGAAGTGCGTTGACGATCTTGAGAAGCTGCTGAAGACAATCACCTCGCGCCTAGGCAACCCCGTCGCCCTTGGGCACCGGTCGGTCATCCCGAGCTGCAGTCTGGGGGTAACGCTGTTCCCCGCGGATGGAAAAACCCCGAAGGATCTGTTCAAGAACGCGGATATCGCGCTGTACCAGGCCAAGGAGCAGGGGCGCGGCATCTGGGTCTATTTCGATCGCAAATTGAAAGAGCGGGTGGAGCGGCGGCAAGCAGTTGCACACGCGTTACGGGAGGCGTTGTCGGCGGGGCAGATCAGGATTGCCGCCCAGCCCCAGGTCTGCTTTGAAACCGGACACCATGTCGGGTTTGAGGTGCTGGCGCGCTGGAAACACAAAGGCCGGCAGGTTTCGCCTGCGGAGTTCATTCCAGTCGCCGAAGAGACCGGAATGATCATTCCATTGGGTTACGCGATCCTCGAACAGGCAATGTCGATGGCGCGCGACATACGCCAGAAGGGGCACCGGATCGGCCGGATTGCCGTCAATGTCGCGGCTTCGCAACTCAAACAACTCGATTTCGTCGACTCTTTTCGCTCGCTGTTGAGCAAATACGGGCTGCAGGCGAGTGACATCGAAATTGAGGTGACCGAAAACGTGCTTCTGGACCGGACCGGCAACCAGATCGCGCGAACGCTGGAAGCGCTCCATCACCTCGGCGCGCTGATTGCGCTTGATGATTTCGGCACCGGCCATGCATCGCTGTCTCACCTCAAGCGTTTCCCGGTCAGTCGCCTGAAGATCGATCAATCCTTTGTGCGGGAAATCCAGTCAAGCGCCGAAGACTCGATCATCATCCGGGCGATCATCAATCTGGCCCACAATCTGGGCATGCAGGTGGTTGCGGAGGGCATCGAGACACAAGACCAGTATGAGTTGCTGCACAAGCTGGGGTGTGATTTTGCCCAGGGCTACTACCTCGGGCATCCGGTTTCACCCGAGGAAGCGCTGTCCTTTTGTCCGCCCGAGCAATGACTTGTCATGATTTTGGCACAAATTGTCTAGGTTAGGGAGATAGCGTTTTCGCCGAAACGGCCACTTCCATGCATGTCGCACAAAGGTGTGCAGCGGTTTTGTGCGACATGCGCTGGGAATACCGGAGCCTGCGGGTCGCAGATCAAAGCCCTTCAAGCAACCGGCCTGCAAGTGAGGCAGCACGATCCTGGCCGGCATAAGGACTGCATCTATATCCGGAGCAATACGGTTACGCACTTGCCAGATGCCGTCCTCGCGAAAGGCAGACTGGCGTCAGTCTGTGCGCCAGCCGCTGATCGCTTTGACTTCGAGATATTCCTCCAGGCCCCAATGACCGCCCTCGCGGCCGTTGCCGGACTGCCTGAATCCGCCGAACGGGCTGGCCGCGGCCCGGTTGGCGCCGTTGAGCTGAACCATGCCTGCCCGGAGCCGGCGGGCGACGCGTTCAGCCCGGTCGAGATCCAGCGACTGCACATAGGACGAAAGCCCGTAAGGCGTGTCGTTTGCGATTTCGATCGCCTGCTCCTCGTCATCAAACGGAATCATGACCAGTACAGGTCCGAATACCTCCTCGCGCGCGATCGTCATGTGGTTGTCAACATCGGCAAACACCGTCGGACGGACATAGTAACCGCGATTGAACCCTTCCGGTCGTCCTGGCCCACCAGCCACGAGACGAGCGCCCTGCCTGATTGCCGTTGCGATCAGTTCCTGAACCTTGTCAAACTGAACGCCGGAGGCGAGCGGTCCGATATGCCGGCCAGCTTGATCAGGCTCGCCGACCCTGGTTGCATTCGCAACTTCGGCGGCGATGGCAACCGCTCGGTCATAGGCCGAGCGTTCGACAAGCATCCGGGTCGGGGCATTGCAGGACTGGCCGGTGTTGAGAAAACAGGCCCGAACCCCGCGCTTGACCGCATCGCCCAATGCTTCATCATCAAACACGATATTGGGCGACTTGCCGCCGAGCTCCAGCGAAACGCGCTTGACTGTTTCGGCAGCGGCTTTCTGCACCGCGATGCCGGCGCGCGCCGAACCGGTGAACGACATCATGTCGATATCCGGATGACGGGACATTGCCTCTCCGACAACCGGACCAAGCCCGTTGACCAGATTGAACACACCTGCGGGAAAGCCCGCTTCGTCAATCATTTCGGCAAGCAGCATTGACGAGAACGGAGCAATTTCCGAAGGCTTGAGGACAATGGTGCAACCGGCGAGCAATGCCGGGATCACCTTCAGAGCCACCTGGTTCATCGGCCAGTTCCACGGCGTAATCAGACCGCACACCCCGATTGGTTCATGGATGATGCGTTCCTGCGGATTGCGCTCATCAAGACCGTGTTCGAATTCGAACGCCTTGGCCACCCTCAGGAATGTCTTGATGTGACCAAGACCGGCCATTGCCTGCGCGTCCCGGGCCAGCGAAATCGGCGCGCCCATCTCCTTCGAGATGGCCTCCGCCATTTCATCAATGCGCGCCTCGTAGATCCCGCGGAGCTTTTGCACCAGTTCCAGCCGGTAGTCGAGAGCGGTACGGCCCCAGTCCTCAAAGGCGCGGCGCGCTGATGCCACGGCCCTGTCGACATCCTCGCCTGCGCCCAGCGAAATGGCTCCGAACGGCTGCTCCTCGGCGGGATTGATGACCTCGAACAGCTCTGCCTTCGCGGGAGCGCACCATTGGCCGTCGATATAGAAATCCGGTTTCGTCAGCATTCATCCATTCCTTCACTCGGTATTGGCAGGATTGCGTTGTGGCTCAGGCAATCAGGCCTTCAAGGGCGTCGTCCTCGTCGCCAAGCCAGAGCGACAGGGCCAGCAATCGCTTGAAATAGCCGCTGACCGGTGTCTCGTTGGCCATTCCGATGGCGCCATGCATCTGGATGCTTTCCTGCGAGACAAACCATGCGGCGCGCACAATCACATAACGCGCCCTGGCCAAAGCCCTGTTTGTTTGCTCCGGGCTCTTCTGGTCAACGGCCACAGCCGCCAGCGCCACCATGGTTTCCGCCTTGGCCTGCTCGATTGTCATGTCGACATAGCGGTGGCGAAGCGCCTGATGGGTTGACAGCGGCTGGCCGAACTGACGCCGCACGCCGAGATACTCCGCCGTGGCCTTGATCATGAAATTCATTGCACCCACCGCTTCGGCGCAGTGAGCGGCCGTGAGCCTGTCGACAATGCGGCGAAGCAGGTTCTCGGCCTGCTCACCCACGGCCACTATCGCGTTCTCGTCAATGACAAGGCTGCTGAAGGATGCGTCCGCGGCCGGCATGGCGTCTATCAGGGTGCAAGGCCGCAGGGCCGGGGCAACACTTGCCTGATCGAGCATGATGATGACGAGCTCTCCCGCCTCATTTCTGGCCGGCAGCACAAGCCAGTCGGCTTCCTGCGCGAAGGCGATCATCCGCTTGGGCCCGTCAAGCCGCCACTGGCCCTCCCCCGCGCCGGAAAGCACAGTCTGGAATTCCTGCACAACCGGCAACGCATCCGCTTCATGCAGCGCGATCGTCGCCACCTGACGGCCTTCAACCAGCGCTTCGAGCAACGCCGTCACCGGCCCGGTGGTTTGATCGAGATCCGCAAGAGACGGTGCGATCGCTGCGGAGGAAATAGCGAAAGGACTGACCACGCCTGCCTCTGCCAGCAATCGGCAGACAAGTGCGGCCGTGCGCGCGCCGCCATATCCGCCGTACCGTTCCGGCATCACAGCAGCCAACAACCCTAATTCTGCAAGCAGCGGCCACAACTCTTCGCGCCAATGGCCACCGGAATGCCCGGCAAGCGCACGCGACAGCATGTCGGCCAGCATCTCCAGCGTGTCGTCCGGCTCGAACAGGAGCGGCAAGGCGGTCGTCATCGGATCAGGTATGCTGTTCATCCGAAAATGCCTTTCGCCGCGATATTGCGCTGGATTTCATTCGATCCGGCGTAAATGGTGGTCTTGCGCATGTTGCAATAATTCTCGGCCGCGAAATAATGTCCCGCCTTCGAGGCCATGCCCTGCGGACTGAAGGGCAGAGCCTTCGAGCCGAGGGCACGGACCTGGAGCTCCGAAATCGCCTGCTGAAGCTCCGAACTGATGATTTTCAGCACCGGCGCCTGAAGCGGGTTTTCGCGGCCCGCCTCGACTTCGCGCAGAAAGCGCAGATTGGTCAGATCGATTGCGGCAAGTTCGGCCTCCAGGGCCGCCAACCGCTGCTGGAAGGAGGCATGCTCAAGCAAAGGCCGGCCATGGCGCAGGCTGGTCGACGCCATCTCGCGCAACCGGATCAGTTCCCGCTTGCAAAACCCCATGCCGCCAAAATTGAGACGTTCATGTTCAAGCAGGTACTTGGCATAGGTCCAGCCCATGCCTTCCTCGCCAACCCGGTTTTCAACCGGAACTTCGACGCCTTCGAACCAGACTTCATTGATTTCATGCTTGCCATCAAGTGTGATGATCGGGCGTATCTCGATGCCCGGGGTGCTCAGATCAATCAACAGAAAGCTGATGCCATTCTGGCGTTTGGCTTCGTTCGATGTGCGCACCAGACAAAAGATCCAATCGGCTTCGTGTGCCGACGTCGTCCATATCTTGTGACCGTCGACGACATAATGGTCGCCCTTGCGCACTGCCCTGGTTTTGAGCGAGGCAAGATCTGAGCCAGAGCCAGGTTCTGAGTAGCCCTGGCACCAGAAGTCATCGAGCCTGGCAATACGCGGCAGGAAATGATCACGTTGCTGCTGATCGCCATATTTCATCAGCACCGGTGCAACCATTTTCAGGCCAAACGGAACCAGTTCCGGAGCTCCGGCAACCGCGCATTCATCCTCAAAGATGTAGCGCTCGATGGAGGAGAATCCCGGGCCGCCAAATTCCTTTGGCCAGGAATAGGCGCTCCAGCCGCGCTGGTGCAGGATCCGGGTCCACTGCTCGATTTCGGCGCGATTGGCGTGATGTCCGCCCTTCAGGCGTGCCGCGGTTTGCCGCGGCAGGTGCTCCGCCACGAAATCCCGGACCTGCTTCCTGAATTCCATCTCGCGTGCGCTGAAAAGGCCGCTTTCGGGGTATCCCAAGACATCCATCCTGATCAGCGGCCTGTGAACTGAGGCGCGCGCTTTTCTATGAAGTGGGCAACACCTTCCTTGAAATCCTCACTCAGGACGCTTTGCGCCATTTCCTTGTTGGCTGAGATTGTCGCCTCGGCGAGTGTCTGGAACGGCACCTCATACAGCTGGCGCTTGATGACGGCCATGGCACGCGGCGAAACCAGGTCTGCCAGGTCGCGAGCGTAGGCCATGGTAGCCTCTTCCAGCTGTTCGGGGGGGTGGATCTGATTGACGAGCCCCATGCGGAATGCCTCCGGAGCATGGAATTTCCTGGCGGAAAGCAGCAGGTCCAGCGCATTGGCGTGACCGACAATGTGCGGCAACATCCAGCTCAATCCGTGTTCAGCGATAAGTCCGCGACGTGCAAAGGACGTGGAGAATGCCGCATTGTCCGCGGCAAACCTGATGTCGCAGTAAAGTGCATGCACCAGGCCGATACCCGCGGTTGCGCCGTTGAGCATGGCAATGACCGGTTTTTCAATTGCCGGATAGAACGAGTAGCGGGTCTGCCAGTCAGGCCGCCGATTCATGTCGAACGGACGCATCCATTCCTCGGCGCGAATATCCTCCGGATCGAGGCTGGCCAGTTCGTCAATGTCAGCGCCGGCGCAAAAGGCGCGGCCTTCGCCGGTCAGCACGATGACGCGCACGTCGTCATTTATTGCCGCGGATTGCATGGCCAAAAGGACTTCGCGCTCCATCGTCGCGGTCCATGCGTTCATCCGCTCGGGCCTGTTGAGGATAATCCGGGCGATCCGGTCCTCGATTTCATATCTGATGTGCTCGTATGCCACGGCTTAATCCTCAATGTTTTCCAGCAAGACACCATTTGCCCATTGGCCGCGCTCGCGACCCAGATAGGCCTTGGTTGCGGGACGGTCCTGGAGCCAGCCGACCCAACGCCCGAATACCTGCCGCATCCGTTCAGTTTCGACACCGAGCTGGGTCATGGCCACACCGCCATTGACGGATTCACGGTATTCAGCGATCAGCCCGTCACGCAAGATGAAGCGCGACATGCCGTCGATCACGACCTTGTTGCCCTTGAACCGTTCCATGCGGGAGGAAAAGCTCGACAGCGACCAGGCGTACCCCATGTTGCCGTCGATAACGCCGTCAAACATTTCCCATCGATAGTCGTCACCGGCATCGCGATGAAACAGGTTCTGCATCATGTGGGCGATACTTTCCCGACCGCGATGCACGCCGTAGATGTAGTCATAATAGACCCCGTCCGGCGTGAAGCACTGCGCGAACCGATCCCCGTCTCCGCTCTCCGCGGCAATGGTGAACCTAGCAAGTAGCTTGTTGAATTCATTACTGTTCATTGCAGGATTAATACTCCGAGTTCATGGCGCGCAGGCGCATACGATCGACCTTGCCGGTGGCGTTTCGTGGAAGACTTTCGAGAATGCGGACTTCGCGGGGGACCTTGTATCGGGCAAGGCTGGCGCCCCATTGGGCAATCAAGCTCTCCGCATCGATCTCGATTCCCGGTTCGGCAACGATATAGGCGACGATTTTCTCGCCGAGTTTTTCGTGGGGTTGGCCGATCGCCGCCACCTCGAGAACACCTGGCATGCGATGCCCCAGTTCCTCGATTTCACGCGGGTAGACATTGTATCCGCCCGAGATGATCATCTCTTTCTTGCGATCAACCACGAACAGGAAGCCGTCTTCATCCATCATGCCGATGTCGCCGGTGTGCAGCCAGCCGTCGCGAAAGGCTGCATCCGTCAGATCAGGCCGCCGGAAATAGCCCTTCGCGAGGCCGGGGGAGGAAACCACTATCTCGCCCTTCTCGCCGGTCGGCAGATCACAACCATGTTCATCCACGATCCGAAGCTTGACACCCCAATAGGGTTGCCCTGAAGATCCGGATTTGCGGATCGCCCCAAACAGCCGGGCGCCACAGATGGAAGGGCTGGCCTCGGTCATCCCGTAGCCTTCCGAGATCGGGACCGAGAACCGCTCCTCGAAACGGGCGTGAACTTCCTCAGGCAGAGCCTGGCCGCCTGACACGCATCCGCGCCAACATGACAGATCAAGCCCGTCAGGAAGGGGCGCCTTGGCGAGCATCCAGTACATCGTGGGAACACCCATGAAGACTGTCACCCGGTCGCGGTCAATCGCCCTGAGCGTGTCCTCCGGATCAAACCGCGCCGACAATGAAATCGAAGCGCCGACGAGGAGGAATGTCGTGTGCAGGCATGTATGGCCAAACACATGACTGAGCGGCAGCACTCCATAGCCGCGATCTTCCGGCGTCAGGCGCAGCAGATCAAGCGCGAAAGCCTGCGCATTCCAGAACATGTTGTAGTGCGTGAGCTCAACGCCCTTCGGCTGTCCTGTGGATCCAGAAGAATACAGGATCACAGCGGTATCGTCCGGCCTGCACGGCGGACACTCGACCGCGGCGGCAGTGGTTGAAACCAGCGGCTTGCCAGCTGCGGCAATGTCATAGACCAGGCTGCATGCCGGATGCTGATCGGCTCTTGACCACCGGTCGCAACTGATCACGGCCGCCGGTTCGCTGTCGCGAACTATGGCGTTGATCTCCGCATCCGCGAGCAACGGATTGAGCGGCACCGGCACGGCCCCGGCTCTGAGAGCTCCCTGATAGGCAATCACCCATTCGATGCTGTTTGGCAGGACAATGGCAACACGGTCGCCGACCCTCACGCCATCGGTCACCAGACGCAGGGCGCATCCAGAAACCAGTTGATCCAGCATTGCGTAGGTCACATGCCTGTCGTCTTCCACCAGAGCCACTGCATCGGGCCGAAGGATGGCGTGGTGACGGACGGAATTGCCGATGCTGACCATTCACCGTTCCTCCGTCGGCTTGTCTGCACGCGAACGAACAGCCCGGCGTGCGAGATCCGACAGCCATGGCACCAGCCCGCGCGGCAGGAAGATGACCACTATAACCAGTCCGACACCGTAGATGATCAAGCGGTATGATTCGGCGACGCGGAGGATTTCGGGAAGCGCCACGGTGAGGCCCGCACCCACAAGCGGTCCGGCCAGGGTTCCGCTGCCGCCGAGAATAACCGCCAATATGGCGTTCAGGGAGTGGTCCACCGAAAATGGCGCCGGGCTCAGGAAGCTCATATAATGGGCGTAGAGGGAACCAGCGAACCCGGCCAGCGAAGCGCTGAAGACAAAGGAGAACAGCTTGTAACGCCAGCAGGCGACGCCGGCCGCTTCGGCCATGGTTTCATTCTGGCGAATTGCCTGCAACACCAGGCCGACGCGCGAACGCACCAGTGCAGCAATCATCAGCATCACCAGCCCAAGAGCTGCGAGCACCAGGTAATAGTAGTTCACCCGGCTCAGGAACGAAATCTCGACACCGGCAATCCGGATCGATTCCGGCGCCGGAATTCCGGCAATGCCGCCTTCGCCGCCGGTCACGGGGATCCAGTTGACCAGCACGATGAAGATCACCATGTTCAGCGCCAGCGTGACGATGGCGAAATAGTGCCCCTTGACGCGAAGCGACGGATAGCCGGCAATCAACGAAGCCACGGCGGTAATCAGCGGGCTGACGATCATGCAGATCCACACCGGCCACCCGGCGTTCAGGTTCAGCAACGCCGAGGAATAGGCGCCGACGCCCATGAAACCGGCCTGGGCGATCGAAACATATCCCGTGTAGCCCTGGATGACATTGGCGCCCTGGGCCACGATCATCCAGATGATCGCAAGAATGGCCAGGTGAATGAAATAGTTCGATGTCAGCAAATAGGGGAAAGCAATTCCACCAACCGCGACCGCTGCAATGAGAACCAGCCGGATCATCGGTTCGACCTCCGTCGCATGAGACCTTCAGGCTTGATAAGCAGGACGCCGATCATCAGCAGGAAGGCAATAACGTCCTTGTAGGCGGACGAGATGAACGCCGATGCGAAAGCTTCCGACACGCCAAGCACCAGGCCGCCGATGATCGCTCCGGGAATGGAGCCAAGACCGCCGAGAATGAGAACGGCGAAACCCTTGACAACCAGTCCGCCGCTCACACCCGGAGCAACAGCAAACAGGGCTCCGACCAGCACGCCGGCGGCCACGCCAAGGGCGGAACTCAGAGCGAAAACAAACATCGAAACCGTGTTCACATTGATGCCCATCAAAACCGCCGCCGGGCGATTCTGGGCGACCGCGCGCACCGCCATGCCCATCCAGGTCTTGTTGATGAGGATCGTCATGGCGATCACAAGAAACGCCGCAATGCCCAGAATATAAACGCGCAGTTCCGGCAAAGTGACTCCGCCGATGTTGAAGACGCGATCAAATCCGGTGGGGATGATCACCTGGTCGACGCCAAAGATGAGCAGATTGGATTTCTCGATGATCAGCGTGAGCCCGAGCGCAATGATGAAGGCATTGATCGGCGGCGCGTTGCGCACCGGATGATAAGCCACCCGCTCCAGCACCACGCCGAGCAGGGCGCCGACCGCCATGGCCACAGCCATGGCGGGAAAGAGACCCAACCCGAACTGCTGGATAAAGAAGAACGTGAGGTAGCCGCCAAACATCGCCACGCTGCCATGGGCGAAATGGGCGATACCGAGAATGCCGAAGATAATTGTGAGTCCAAGGGCGACCAGCGTATAGATACTGCCTATCACCAAGCCGTTGAAAAGCTGCTGGATCAGATCCACTAACATTGCGAACTCCGGAATGGGGGTGTGCGAAATCGTTCGCACACCCGTATTTAGCGCATGCGCTAAAGCTGACCTGTTACTTGGTGATCGTCTGGAAGTAGGCCGAGTAGGCGGCGGAGTCCGACGGAAGCTTGGTCACGAAGTCCCACTTGTCGTTGTGAAACTGAAACGCACCGTTGGAGATGTAGGCCTGCCCCTTGGGGTCGAACATCTTGCCGTCGACCGGCAGGTATTCGAGAACGGTCTCTTCGGGCACAGCAAGATTGCGCAGTGCTTTCTTAACGTCATCGAGTTCGACCGTACCTGCTGCCTCCAGGGCGTCCCGCAGGACATAGACCTGGTCATAGGCAAAAGCGCTGTTCGGGGTCGGATAGGCATCCCAGCGCTCTTCATAGGCCTTCGCATAGGCCTTGGCGGTGTCGCCCAACGCATCAGCATTGAATTCGATGGCGATCAGATCCCAGACACCTTCCAGGGCTTCGCTGCTCGCGACGCTGAGGAACTGCTCTGCGCTGCCGCCGGAGAAGCCATACCGCGGGGCAGTGATGCCGAGTTCATAAGCCTGGCGGTAGGCGAAGGCCACCTGCTCGACATAGCCCGAGATGAAATAGCCATCCGGCTCGAGCCCGCGCAGCTTGGTCAGCTGTGCGGTCATGTCACGATCCTGTCCGCCGAAGGTCTCCAGCGCCACGACTTCACCGCCTTCGGCTTCGAAAGCCTCGATCAGAGCGTCGCGATACTGGGTGAAAAGCGCGACATCGCGGGTCGCGAGAACACCGAGGCGCTTGACACCCTTGCTGGCGATAAAGCGGCCGGCGGCCGCGCCCGAATAGTCGCCCGGAGGACGGGTCCGGAAGACGTTGTCATTGCCTGCAGCCGTGATGGCGCGTGCGCCGGCTGTGCCCACGAGCATGATGACATCCTCGCGTCCGATGATTGATGCCACCGCACCGGTCGATGCGGAGCAGCAATAACCCATCAGGAACTTGACGCCATCGCGGTCGATCAGCTTGCGGGCCACATTGGTGGCTTCGGTCGGATCAGCCTTGTCGTCATATTCGATGGTTTCGAGCGTGTAGGTATCCTCACCCACATTCACGCCACCGCCGGCGTTGATCTGCTCGATGGCGAGATTGATCGCGCGTCTTTGCGGCTCACCATAAACGGCGCCCCCGCCCGACAACGCATCACTGACGCCAACCGTCAGTGTTTTGTCCGCCGCGGTCGCCATCTGCGGCAGCAGCGCCAACGCAGTCGTTACGGCAAGCATGCATAATCTGTTCATTCGGGTTTCCTCCTCAAGTTGAACCATTTGTCTTCAGGCACCAAGATAGGCACGTTGAACTCTGGGGTCGTTTGACATCTCCGCGGACGTTCCGGCGGCAACCACTTCACCCGCCTCCAGCACATAGGCGCGATCGGCGACGCGAAGCGCCATGGAGACCGCCTGCTCGACAAGCAGCACGGTGACACCGAGCGCCTTGATTTTCAAAAGCGTGTCCTCGATCTCGTCGACCACTTTCGGGGCGATGCCGAGCGAAGGCTCGTCAAAGATGCAAAGTTGCGGCTTGGCCATCAGCGCCCGGGAGATGGCCACCATTTCCTGCTCGCCGCCGGAAAGGGTTCCCGCCATCTGGGATGCGCGTTCGCGCAGACGTGGAAACAGGGTCATCACCTCTTCGATTTCCGCCGAGATGTCCTCATTCCGGCGGCGGTATGCGCCGAGGCGAAGATTCTCCATCACAGTCATTTCGGGAAACATCTGCCTGCCTTCCGGACACATGGCGATGCCGCGGCGGGCGACCTCATGCCCGGCCATGCCGGTGATGTCCGCGCCTTCGAAAACAATGTTTCCGCCAGTGGGTTTGAGCAGGCCGCAAACAGCTTTCAGCAGACTGGATTTGCCGGCGCCGTTCGGCCCGATCAGGGCGACGCATTCGCCCTCTCCCACTTCAAGGGAAACACCGTGAACGACTTCAGCGCCGCCATAGGCAATTCGCAGATTAGTGACGGTCAGCATCGCGATGTCCCAAATAAGCTTCGATCACTGCGGGATCGTTCCGGATTTCGGCCGGGGTTCCGTCGGCGATTTTCTGACCGAAATTCAGCACGACGATCCGGTCGCACACATCCATGATCAGCCCCATGTGGTGCTCGATCACCATGACGCTGATGCCCTTGGACGGCAGGGTCCGGATAACATCAGCCAATGCCTGGCGCTCACTCGAAACCATGCCGGCCGCCGGCTCATCGAGCAGGATCACCTTTGGCGCTGCGGCAACCATTACCGCTATCATCAACAAACGCTGATCGGCGGCAGAAAGGGTCGAGGCAATCTGCCCTGCCCGCTGGTCAAGCCGCACCGCCTCAAGCGCCGCCATCGCATCCGCAATCATGGCGCTGTTTTCGCTGCGCGCAGCCGGTGTGCGCAACACCGCAGACAAGGGGGAAACGGTCCGGCGCGAATGGCAGCCCAGCAGCACATTGTCGAGCACGGAGAATTCCGGAAAAATCTGTGTCGCCTGGTAGGTACGGACCATGCCGCGAGACACGATCGCGTCGACGGACATCCGGCTAATGTCGTTGCCTTCGAGCAAAACCTGGCCCGAAGACGGGCGCACCGCGCCTGAAAGGACGTTGACACAGGTCGACTTGCCCGATCCGTTCGGTCCGATCAAACCTAGGATTTCACCAGGCCGGATCTCAAACGTGACGCTCTTGAGCGCCTGAACTCCGCCGTAGTTCTTGCCGACCGCGACGGCGCGGACCAATGGCTTGCCGCCGTTGTCGCCCGAGCCCGATGGCCTCTCTCTCAAACCTGAAGTGGCCACTCTCGCCCTCCTCCTCGTATGGCGTGAATTCACGTCACAACGCCAATCTTCCGACGCATGATCTGTACATTCATACATCTCAAACCTTATGTCAACTCTTGAATAGGTTTATCGACTTCAAAGTCGAATACATAATTTAAAAGTCATATTCCATGCCGATGCAGCATGAATATCGAATTTATTCAATAGTTTATATAGTTTTTGGACGAGCGCCAACGCCCGTCTGTCACTGACCGTTGACACAAAACGCCAAAGCCAATGCCGAAACATCAGACCGGAGAGACCTCGCCTGATTGACCTGCAAGCAATGTCAGCGGGCGATCTCGGGTTACCTGGCAAGCCCGAACAAAGCTGTCAAACCGGGTGGCACCGGCTGAGCGGAAAGTCCGCTGCGGGTAAAATCACCGATCGCCGTGGCGATTTCATCGACCTGCCAGGATCCGCCGGGCCGGTACCATTTGGTCACCCAGTTGGCCGTGCCAAAAACACAGAAAGCCGCGAACTTGGGTTCACAAGGCACAATCGTGCCCTCCTTCACACCTTGACCGATCATATCGATAACCTCGGCCTGAAACCGGTCGCGACATTCGATGACATAGGCAAGTTGCTGGGGTTTGAGAGACTTCTCTTCAAGGATAATGACACTGTAGCTCTCTTCGGAGATCATCGAGCGGACATAATCCGACATCGTCCGGCAGACCCTCTCCAGCGCATTCAACGACATCTCACGACAGACAGAATCCAGCGCCTGTTCCGATGCGGCCAGATGGCATTGATAAAGCAGGTCCTGCTTGTTCTTCACATAATAATAAAGCGTCGGCTTGCTGATCCCCAATGCGTCGGCAATGTCGGTCAGGGAGGTTCCATGATAGCCATTCGTCCGGAATGCAAATGCGGCCTGCCTCAAGAGGGCGTCCTTCTTGAGTTCCCGCTGCTCTGCTGCCGTCGGCACCGCCTTGTTCCATGACGTCATGGCACTCTCCCTGATTTGTCATTTGCCAGCAGTGTCATATCTGTTCGAACCTGGAGACGAAACGTCAAACATACAAATCACTGTATCGGCATATACGCGAGCAGGATTCGTTTGAGTACCCCCAAGGCCAAGCAAACGTTGGCATGGCATCGATTGAGATCCGGGATCTGGAGACAGGCCCTAGTCAGGGTGCGCAGCCACAAGCCAACGCTTGCTTACGTCAAGAAACGTACAAAAGATCGCCAGGCACGGCGCACCGAACGGCAATCGAATTCTGCTCATAGATTGGACCGCCGATTTCGACCTGCCCGTCCTATTTGCGCGGCATGCCGACTGGACGCAGATGCTTGCGCAGAGCCGCGATGCGGAAAATGGCATTGGCCGCACCATAGCCGCGATATCCGCCACGACGTTCCACGATCTCGATGAAGAACCCCTCTCCGTAGCTCGGTGAATAGAGCTGGAAATATTCGCCATGATCATCGCAATCATACAGGATGTTGCGCGATTTCAAGGCTTCGGTGAGGTCCGGGTCGAGGCCGAAGCGAGCCTCGACATCATCGTAGTAATTGGGCGAGATGGTGAGCGGTACAAAGCCTCGGTGCGTCAGCGCGTCGGCAGTGGCGAAAATGTCGCGGGTCGCAAAGGCCAGGTGTTGCGTCGCCGAACCAAAATTCTCGGCGATGAAATGCCCCGCCAGCGTGTTGCGGTTTTCCGCGCCATTGAGGGTGATGCGCAATGTCCCGGTGTCATTCTCCACGACCTGGCTGCGCACCACGCCGGCGGGATCGATGATGTCGACCATCGGGGTTTTGCGCGCATCCAGGATCGACGTGTAAAACAGGAGCCAGGTCAGCAGTTCATCGAAATTCACGGTTTGCGCCACGTGATCGATACGCGTCAGCCCCGTCGATCTGCTTGCAGCGTCGACCGGCAATGGTTCGAATTCGCTCTCCCAGATCTGTCCCAGTGTCTCGCTGTCATCAAGGAAGTAGATTACGCTGCCGCTGATGCCACGTATGCCGGGCAACGCGGTCTCGCCAGGGCCGACCGGTTCCTCAAACGGCGCAGCGCCCAGTGAAACTGCCCGGTTGAGAGCCGCGTCTGCGTTGTTGACCTTCAGCCCGATGGCATAGGCATTGGTGCCATGTACCAGATGGGAAGCACTGGAAAAGCCCTGATCCTCGGTATTGACCACAAGAATGATATCGCCTTGGCGATACAACACCACGCTCTTGGTTTTGTGGCGGGCTGTCTTTTCGAAACCCAGCGAGCTCAGCAAAGGCTCCAGTTCCGGCAGGTCCGACGCCGACGTGGCGAACTCAACGAAGGCGACGGATTCGACCGCAGCGCGTGGCGGCATGTCGGGCACACCAATCGCGATATCGGGTTCGACCCGCTTCACCTGGTCCATCAGATAGACCAGGGAGCGATGGCCATCGACCGAGATCGCGGCGGCCGATCCGCCACGAAACTGGTCATTGAAGATTTCAAGCGACAGATAGCCGTCATAGCCGGTGGCGGCGACGGCGCGCATGAAATCGGTGACCGGCAGATCGCCCTCCCCAGGCATGTTGCGGAAATGGCGGCTCCAGTAGAGCAGATCCATGTCGATCATCGGCGCATCCGCGAGCTGGACGATGAAGATCTTCTCGCTGGGAATTGCGCGGATGGAATTGACGTCGATCTTGCGGGCCAGGGTGTGGAAACTGTCGAGAATGATGCCGACATTGGGATGGTCGGCGCGCCGGACGATTTCCCAGGCATCGCGATGATCATTGATATGCCGCCCCCAGGCCAGAGCCTCGAAGCCAATGCGCAGACCGCGCCGCGCCGCACGCTCGCCGAGTTCGCGCAGATCCGCGGCTGCCCGGTCGATACCGCCCAGCGACACCTGGGACACATTGGAGCAGATCAGCATCAAGTCGGTGCCGAGTTCACCCATCAGGTCGAACTTGCGTTCCGCCCTGTCAAAATTGCGGCTACGAAACGGCTCCGGCATGCCCTCGAAATCACGAAAGGGCTGGAACAGGCTCACGACAAGGCCCCGGTCACGCACCATACGGCCAACTTCGGCCGGACTTCCGTCAAATGCGAGGAAATCGTTCTCGAAGATTTCGATGGCGTCAAAGCCCGCACCGGCGATGGCGGCGAGCTTGTCTTCGAAATCACCACTGATGGAAACGGTCGCGATCGATGTCTTCATGAAGTCAACCTCCGGTTTTTTCACTGCTGATCCGCTGTGAACAGGTCTGCTATCGTTTGCCGTGACCGCGAAAGCTGCGCTTCGCGTGGTGCAGCCCTACCGGTTGCAGCGCTTGTTGGAAGTTCCGCCGCCCAGGAAACCCGCTCGGGCAGCGTGGCAATGATTTCTGCCAATGGCAGCTGTCCGTCACCGATCGGCAAGCGACCACCCCGCGCCTCGCCAATCACGTCGAGTCCGGCCGGATTTTCGGCATGGGCATCGCAAAGCTGCACGCAGCGCAGTTGAGCCGGATTGGCTCTGGCGATATCGGCGGCGCTGCCGCCGGATCGAATCAGGTGCAGCACATCGATCAGCACAAAACCGTTGGGCGCACCTGCTGCCGACACCACCGCTAGGGCGTCCTGCAAGGTTGCAACGGGACGCCAGCGCATGAACTCCAGATCAACATTGATGCCGTAGCCGTGTGCCAGTTCACACAATCGCGCGAAGGTCTCGCTGATCCGACTGGTCTGTCCGTCGTCACCAGTGACACACAGGCCCGTTGCCCCCAGTTCTGCGCCTGCGGCAAGCAACGGCTCGACCGTGCATATATCAAGATCGGGCGACAGCGAGACTATCTCCACACTGCTGATGCGGATCCCGGTATCGGTGATGGCGGCCCGGGTTTCGTTGAGCGCCGCGCTTTTGCTCGACAGCGGATAGTGGATCGCGCCGGGTGCGACAGGCGCCATTCTGAGTGAGACACTCTGGTAACCTGTGGCTGCGGCCAGCGCGCAGAACGCCACGGGGGCGCAATCGAGTGCGGTCAGATGGGCCAGCTCGACTGGCACGATGTTCATGCTGGTGCCTTTCCCGCGCTCAGTAATCAGCGCGTCCGCCGGAGACATCGAAAGTAAAACCGGTCGTGAAAGAGCAATCGCGGCTGGCGGCGAAGGCTGCCATGGCGGCCACTTCCTCCACCGAAACAAGACGTCTCATCGGGATCTTCGCCTTGCTCGCGGCGATGTGTTCGGCTGTCATCTGCTGGAGCAGTTCCGTCTCGGCCATCACCGGAGCGATGCAGTTAACGGTGATGCCGGCTTCCACCAGCTCTCTCGCCAAGGATTTGGTAAAGCCGAGCACGCCATGCTTGGCCGCCGAATAGGCGGCAATGCCGGGCACACCTTCCTTGCCGGCGATCGAGGCGACATTGACGATGCGGCCATAGTCATTGGTCTTCATATGGGCCAGCAAGGCACGGCAGCACAGGAAGACGCCGGTCAGGTTCACAGTCAGCACCCGCTGCCAAATGTCGATGTCGTAATCCTCCACATTCAACACCGGCCCACTGATACCGGCATTGTTGACGAGAATGTCAATTCGGCCTGCCCTCTCGATCGCTTTTTGGGTGGCAGCCTGGATGGCTTGCGGATCGGATATGTCAACCTTGTCGACAAGCAAAGGTGCAAAGCCGGCCGAGACAGCGTCGAAGCCCGCGGGATCGATGTCCCAGAGAATGATGCGGCCGCCTTCGCTCGCCAGCCGCCTGGCGATGCCAAGGCCTATTCCGCGGATTCCGCCTGTGATGATTGCCGTCTGGTCCATGAACCGTTGCGACATGATCTTCTCCTGGCGGTCAGCCTGCGGCACCGGTGTGGCCGGCGCGGGCTTGGTGATACGAGATAGTATCGGCGATGCCGGTGGCGAGATCGCGCGCGTGCCATTTCGGCAAGGCGACCTGTATCAGGCCATCCGGCTCGGGACAGGTGATCGGCATCGGGTTGCCGGTGGCGTCAATCCGGACGTCGGGAGCGCAGGCGGAGATCGCCGCGACAACGTCTTGGGCGCTGGCCATGCCGCCCGAAAGGTTGAACACCCGCGCGCCTTCCGGCGGCAAGGCCAGCGCCTGAACGAAGGCGGAGGCCACATCTTCGACATGGATGATGTCGAAACGTCCGGTGAAGGGGATGGTGTAGTCTTGGCCACGCGCGGCGGCCTCACAGGCGAGGCTC
>TARA_R110002051_G_scaffold75877_1_pt1 | contig 141830 bp, 145 predicted proteins | sample TARA_R110002051 | Tara Oceans TARA_R110002051 (sample SAMEA4397023) | marine metagenome | biome: Polar Biome; feature: [MES] marine water layer (ENVO:01000295) within the mesopelagic zone...; material: water (ENVO:00002006), including particulate matter (ENVO:01000060) such...
CCAATTTTTTAAATAATCTGGGACAGCTAACTATCCCAGATTACTACTGCTAAATGCGCTTTGCATACTTAATTCCATGATGTATATGCTTTTTACAAAGTCAACACCGCATGCTTAAAACTATTAAGTACATTTTGCAGCTAAGTTTGGTGCTTGTTCTCACACCTATAACTTATATTTTCAAAGAACATTTTACATTTAATTATACTACTAAATTAAAGTGATTTTGCTGTGGCAGAAATGACCTAGATCAGTTATCGGTTTTTTTAAATTATTTTGAAATTTTAGCACTAATAGATAATAATGGAATACATAACTGATTTAACTGTTTTAGTAGTGGTCTTGGTAGCGAGTTACCGATATAGCTAGATTTTTCTTCTATAAAAGCGATAAGATTACAGTCCTCGTTTTTAATAAAAAGATTTATGCCTTTATTTATAGGCATCCGTTTTAATGTGTGAAAACTATATTTTAAGCCTTTTAAAATGTATTCTAGTTGTTTTTTGTTTTCTAATTGCTTTTCATCTAAATGATGCTCTTTTTTAATATGAAGAATATTTATGTTTGATTGGTGTTGTTTTGCAAGACTTATTATTTCAGTAAAATTAGATGTCTTTAAGGTTTCTTCGTAATCTACAGGAAGCAAAATTTCTTTTAGTTCACAGAAACTATAATCACCAGGAACTGCCAAAATAGAACATTCTGTGATGTATTCCATAATATCTAAAATAGGTAAATCATCGTTGACTTCTAATTCTAACTTTGCTTTAGTACCAATAACAAGTACTTCTATAGTATTGTTTTTAATGGTTTCTTTTAGGGCGTATAATAAAGCATTAAAACTCGCTATGGCTGTATATGTATGTTTTGTGTTTTTAAAATTAGATTTTAGGCTATCTATTATTTTTTTTAAACCAATTGTAGCTATTTTCTTTTCTGTTTCATAAACTTTATCTCCAGGTTCTGGTACAAGTGCTTCAATATCTAAAGCATTTTTGTTTGCCTGAAACGCATTTAATATATAAAACTCACATGTGTGGTGTTCAAATAATTTAGCGCTATAATTAATTGCGTTTAGTGCATTATCAGAAAAATCTGTGTAACACAAAATATGTTTTTTCATGGCTTAAATTTCATTTTATTTCATAAAAAAGGAAGTCAACCAACCAAGACTTCCTTTATTACTACTATTTGCAAAGTGTTATTAGATAACTGCTTATTAATAGTAATACACTAAATTTATAACAGTTATATAGTTACTAAAATGACAACAATCAGTCTTGTTTTATTAGTACATCTGTTTCCTTTTTTAGTTGCTTTATCTTTTTTTTCAACATCTAAAATTTTAGTTGCTTCGCTATTTTAGTTAATTTAATTTTTATTCGAGATTATACTCGTAAAAAAGTTTTTTTAGTTGTTTTGGTAGTTGGCCAATGACATCTTCCATTTGTCCGCTACTTACATAATTTCGTAACATTTTAAATGTAGAATGTACATCTGCTTCAGCAATTTCGTCCGAGTAAAAATCAATTAAAGAGGTGTTGCCACTAATAACTCTTAAATAAGCGATAAAGTCATCTGTGTTTTTTATTTTTTCTTTTGCTTTTAAGGTCCAACCATTTACATAAATAGCCTTTAAAAACATTGGGAGTTGTGCTATTAGTTGTAGCGATTCTTCTGTAGATATCATTGAGCGTAAGCCATGAAGTATGGTGCTGAGAATACGGCCAGCTTGGTCGTAATCGTCAAAAAGAGATAACTCTTTTGCGTAAGCTTTCATAAACGTGTTTCCCTCTGTTGCGTATTTATTAAAATTTAGTGCCATGGTAGTATTATTTTAGATTTAACTTTTATTTATAGTCACTTTAGATTTTATTCATAAAATATAAAGTCATTAACTTTTTTTGAGGCCTTTAAGTGTTCTTCTGCTTTATTAATATTCTCAATACCTTGTAATAACGCATCCGGATTAAATGAAATACTATCAATACCTTCATTAACTAAAAAGGAAGCAAATTCAGGAAAATCGCTTGGTGCTTGTCCGCACAATCCTATTTTTGTTTGTGTTTTTTTTGCAGATTGTATGGCTATTTTAATCATTTTTTTTGCCGCTTCATCGTTTTCGTTAAATAGTTTTTCCATCAATTCAGAATCTCTATCTATACCTAGTGTAAGTTGGGTAAGATCATTTGAACCAATAGAGAAACCATCAAATATTTCAGCAAATTGCCTTGCTAAAAGTACGTTACTTGGCAGTTCAATCATGGTATAGATTTCTAATCCATTTTCATGTTGTCTCAGTCCGTTTTCTGCCATTGTTTCTATTACTTTTTTACCTTCTTCTAGAGTTCTGCAAAACGGAATCATAACTTTTAGGTTTGTAAGCCCCATAAGGTTTCGTGCTTTTTTAATAGCTTCACACTCTAATGCAAAACCTGCTTTATAGGCATCGTTATAGTAGCGCGATGCTCCTCTAAAACCTAACATCGGATTTTCTTCATTGGGTTCAAAATCTTTTCCGCCTATTAAATTGGCATATTCATTGGTTTTAAAATCGCTTAGTCTAATAATGACTTCTTTGGGGTAAAATGCTGCTGCAATGGTTGCTATACCTTCTGTGAGTTTATCTATAAAATACGTGTGTTTATTTGCATAATTTTTAGTTAGTATTTCGATCTCTTTTTTTACTGAATATTTTTTAATTTTATTAAATTTCACCAAGGCCATTGGGTGTACTTTTACATTATGTGTTATAATAAATTCCATACGTAAAAGGCCAACCCCATTATTAGGATAAAAGGATAGGGGAAAAGCATTTTCGGGATCGGCAAGAATCATTTTTACCTCTGTATTTGGCATTTTAATATTAGAAAAATCAATCTTTTTTTCTTCAAAATATAAAGTGCCTTTATAGACATAGCCTGTTTTACCTTCTGCACAAGATATCGTTATGGTGTCACCATCTATAATTGCTGTTGTTGCATTTTTACAGCCAACTATTGCAGGTACACCCAGCTCGCGAGCCACAATAGCTGCATGGCTTGTTCTACCTCCTTTGTTGGTAATTATACCAGCTACTTGCTTTAGTAAAGGGTCCCAGTCTGGTGTAATGGTATCGGTAACAATAATAGTATTTGGTGTTAAAGGACCACAGTTTTTTGGCGATTTTAAAAAGCAGGCTTTACCAATTGCAATTTTAGAACCTATGGCATTACCGTTAGTTAAGATTTTGCCTTTTTTTAGAAGTTTGTATTCAATATGGCTGTTTTTAGGTCTTGTTTGATGTATTGTTTCTGGTCGGGCTTGGGTAATAAATAACTGATTTGTAATGCCATCTTTTGCCCATTCTATATCCATAGATTTTTGGTAATGATCTTCTATAAGTTTTGCCCAATTTGCCATGGTTGTAATTTCATCATCTGTTAAAACAAATTGTTGCTGCTTTATTTTTGACGTTTTACGGTTAACTATAGTTGTACCTCTTTGTTTGTTGGTATAGATCATAGTTAGCTTTTTGTCTCCCATTTTTTTTTGAATAATAGGATATTTACCCTTGGCTAAACTTGGTTTAAAGACGTAGAACTCATCTGGGTTTACGGTGCCTTGTACGCTGTTTTCTCCCAATCCCCAAACACCGGTGAGTACAATAACGTTTTTAAAACCAGATTCTGGTTCAATGGTAAAGCCTACACCAGACGCGCCTTTATCTGATCTTACCATAAGTTGTATGCCAACAGATAAAGCAATAGTATGGTGTTTAAATCCTTTATCTTCTCTGTATTTTATAGCGCGATTGGTGTATAAAGAGGCAAAACATTTTTTTACAGCTTCTAATATTTGTGCTTCGCCTTTAATATTTAAATAGGTTTCGTGTTGCCCAGCAAAACTAGCATCAGGTAAATCTTCTGCAGTTGCGCTGCTTCTTACTGCGACTTCTTTTAAATTTTTGCCACATAAATTGAGATAAGATTTTTTTATATTATTGCTTAATTCAACGGTAAAGCTTCCTGCTAAAATAAGCGTTCTTGCGTGTTGCCCAATAGTTTCTAAATTAGAATAGTCTTTTCTATTGAGTTGTGTTAGTAGTTGTTTTAGTGGTGTCTCTATTTTATTATCTTTTATAAATTCCCAAAAGGCATAAGATGTCGTAGCAAAACCATTGGGTATGTTAATCCCTTTTGTGGTTAATTGGTTATACATTTCGCCTAAAGAGGCGTTTTTTCCGCCTACACTGCTAATATCTTGTATACCAATTTCACTAAATTTTTTTATATGAGTTTTCATTTTCCTTCAATCTAATTTATAATATCTAAAATTAGATGCTCTACATATGTTAGTAAATGACCTACGTCATTATAAATATTGTGAGTAAAGTTGGCGAAAGAATTTTATGCAATTGACCTAGGTCATTTTCTGTACAGTAGTCTATATCTATTTTTGATTTATATTAATAATTAAAATTAAGAAGTTATGTCAGTATTAAAAGTAATTGAAGTATTAGGGAACTCTACCGTAAGTTTTGATGATGCGGTTAAAAATGTGGTTACAGAAGCTTCAAAAAGTGTAAAAAACATAAAATCTGTTTATGTAAAAGATATGCAGGCAACTGTAGAAAATAATAAGGTTACTCAGTACAGGGTAACCACAAAAGTATGTTTTGGTATAATGGATACACAATAATTAGTTAGGGTTGAAGAGGGTTCCTAAAAGTATCAAAGAAACACAGAGGGTTTTAGTTTTTAGGAATCTCTTCTTTTTTTTTTAATTATACTAGTTTTATCTGTTGCATAATTGTAAAATAACCACCTATTAAGTGATAATTTAATAGGTTTTTTTTGATTTTAAAAGTAAGATAAAGAGAGATTCTAAACTTTTAATAGCGATACAATGCATTTATTTTTGAATGTTTATTGGGCATATCTTGTTTGTCTAGTAAATAAACTTTACCACCATTTAAGAATGTTTTTATAGCGGCTAAATTCATTAGTGATGTTGTGGTTTTATTTTCTTGTAATGTTGTGTTAATTACAGTATCGTTTTTTAAAGTATATGTGCCAAAGATGTCTTCTAGGTTTTCGCAGAATAAGGCCTCAATTTTACCTTCAAAAGCTTTTGGTAAGATGCCCTCTATTTCAATAGCTGTTTTGCCAGTGCCTTGTAACTCTGCGAAACGTGCTATTTTCTCTTTTCTCTCTTTATCAAAAATAGGTGCTATTCTCTCCCAAGCTAATTCATGTAAGTCTAAAATGTCTGAAACTTTAAGGTTACTCTTAATATTTTTATCAAAGAAATTAGAGTAGGTATTTACACTTTTATAAATATCAAAAAGATAGTCTTGAGATGCTAAAAGAAATGGTATATTTTTATCTTTTAATATTGGTTTTAGACCATCGTTAATAGCTCTAAAATAGGTTTTTATCTCTTTTTTTATTTTACCTTTTACAGCATCTTGCCCATGGTACATTACTTGTTCATTAAAAGCTTGTTGTGTTCTAAACTGCATGTTTTTTTCTTCATAATCAGAACCTACGCTATCTTTTATATGTTTTGGTATTAAATCGTTAATTATAATTTGGGTAACACTATGTTGTGTACATTCATATAAATTAACCATTTCTAGTTGCAATGTCATTATATAAAAATGACCGTCACCAACAAAAAGAGGTAGTAAAGGTTTGAGGTAAAAAGCATCATCTATATAGTTAAAAGCTTCAAAATAGATGGGTAGGGTGTATTTTTGATAATAATTTTTGGTTGTAAAAATGGCCAATCCGTCAGATTGTTGTCGCCAAAACAAATGGTCATCAATTAATTGCTGTATAGGCGCTGTAATAGCTTCAATATCAGTTTTATTACAGCCTTTTTTAGCTAACTTCTTTTTTACATCTTGTAATTGTACTTTTAATAACAATGTATCTTGTTGTTGCTGTACTTCTTTACCCGCTCTATGCGTTGGTATAAAAATTGAAACACAGTAATCTTGATTGATGTGATGTAGTTTGGCAATTTCTTTTTTAGTTACAAGTGGCATAATGGTTTGGTTTTATAAGTTAATCTAGCCCTATAGTTTTATAATGAGTCCCTAAAATAATAGGTAAACGTTTACTTTAAAATGATCTGCATCAGTACAATGTATTATTAGTTCACCCTAAAAAAAAAGCAGCTTCAATAAAATATTGAAACTGCTTTTTAAGTATTAAATTACACTAAAGATGTGTTTTTAAAACTTAGGCATAAGCTGGGTAATACTCAACTTTTAACTCATTTTTTACATTATATACGCCTGGTGAAGCATAGGCTGTTTTACGGGCCTCTTCTTTTTCTGCCCATGAGCGTACAGTGCCTTTTAAAGTTACAGTATGCCCATCTACTTCTACAGAGACATGTTTAGCATCTAAATCTGCAGCACGCTCAAAAGCTTTACTAATTTTGCTTTTTATGTCTGTAGCTTTTACCTCTTGTTTTAAGATAATGTTGTTAGATACGTATTTTACACCTAGCAAATTTTCAACTGCTTTTTTTGCTGCATTTCTTTGAAAATCCCACTTTACTTCACCACTCAAATACACCCAGCCGTCTTCTACTTTTGCCATAATTTTGTCATTTGGTACTGAGATATTCCACTCTAAAGCATTAACTACGGCCTTTGCTATTTCTTTGTCTGTTTTTTTGTAGGCATCGCCATATTTTACTTCAATATCTTCAGCCACAGCTTTTACGCCACTTACTTTTTTAGTCGCTTTTTCTGCTGCCATTTTTGCAGTGTAACTGTCTACAACGCCCGAGAGTGTAACTACGCCATTTTCTACAGCAACCCCAATTTGTCTGTCGTCGATGTTAGATTCCCAAGCTAATTGGTCTAAAACATCTTCTCTAATTCTTGCATCTGTTTTCATTTTTTTAAATTTTAATTAAACATTATTTGATACCAATTCTACTATAAAATTAAAGATGTGTTTTTATACAATTCTAAATTAATTACTTCCCCTTTTATAGTAGAATTGAGATTATGGTACAAATGTATTTTTATTGTAACTATCTGTAAATGATCCAAATCAGTAAGGGGAGTTTTTTGCGTTTTTCTTAAGAGCAATTTTACATGACCTAGGTCATTTTATTTTGGCTAATTGCGTTACATCTTTATAATTATAAATTAAGAATCATTTAAACCAAAACAAAATGAAACCCAACCTTACCTATTACCATAATAAAGACCTTATACGTCTGCGTGTACAACATGCTTTTAAAGAGCTTATTGCTTTCAAAAAAAAAGAAGATAAAGATGCCTTTAATACCCAACTACTAGAGGTGTTACCAGAGGTGAAAAAGTATATTAATACACAGTTAAATACAGCTATTAAAAAGGGGCATTTTTCTAAAAATAAGTATGTAGCAGAAGATTTTTTAGATCAGCTTTTTATAGAAATTTACGATCATATAGATGAGGTTAAAAAAGAAAATGATTTTTATTTATGGCTCTTTAAAAAAACAAACAATCTTATAGAAGATGTTATTGTAGAAGAAGAGTTTGATGATTTTTTCTTTAAAAATATAGATACGTATTCTAAGCCAGAATGGGATACCATGCAAGAAGAATTTACTACAGATGGTGATGGTGATTTAATAATGTTAGATGAGTTAGATGATAGTTCTTATACAGCTAACACCTATAATGTAAACCACATATTTATTGAGGATAATGAGACAGAGCTCACTTTACAACTAGACAAAGATTTGCACGAAGATGAGGTTAACAGGCATATAAAAATGGTGTTACACAACTTGCCATTACCTATGCGTTCTGTTTTTGAACTCGTAACACAACAGCATCTTAATCTTGAAGAAATTGCACAATTAAAACACACCACTTTTAAAGAGATTAAAGCGTACTTTGACGCTGCTAAAAAAGCATTACAGGTTAGTCTTTTTAATAGATACGAAACAAAACAAAATTATTAATATTTAAAAAAAAAGAGCATAATGGCAACATTAATTTTAAACCCGAAAGCACAATTTTTACTCGGTGCATCACTAGAAGTTTTACATTTTGAAAGCAAAGAATGGCTTAGTGCTATTGCATTTTGGAAAGATGAAATAAAGTTTTTTGATACGTTAATAAAGCAAAAAGAATCTTCAAAAAAGGGCAATGCTGATTTTGTTAGCATGCTGAAGAATTTAGATAAAATACATCTTAATTTGTTTGAAGATTTAGAAGATAGCATTTTAGAACACGAGCATTTACTATCTAAAATTGAACGTGCAGAAAAAGGGGTGTCAGATTTTGATTATAGAGAAAAACACCAACAACTTAAAAATAGAATTACAGTTTTTGAAACAGATTTTAAAACTTTTAAGAGCATTGTTTTTAATTACGTAAAACAACTTTAATACCTAATAAGACTAATGTTATTACAGCTATTATAAGGCAATAACTTTGGTAGTTAAATAAGACTCACTATGGAATTATTAATTTACTCTCAAAAATACGAGAAGGCTGATGCGATTCATAATTTTATGGATTTTTATCACCGTTTAAACATGAAGCATTTAGCAAGCGATTTGCTAGATAAAGGCATGTCACCAATGCAAATATCTGAGGCCATTATTGCAGCTATAAAAATAGCAAAGGTGTCTAATCTAGAAACAAATGCCCATTTTATGCCAGTTTTTAGTGGTAAAGACCAAACTATTATAGAAGATTGTAAACTCTCGCATTTGGGTTACGGCTTGGTGCTTATGAATGCAGATGTAAATTTAGAGGTTGTTGGTGAGTTTCAGGTAGGTGTTTTAACAGGGTATTTAGAGGCTAGTTTTTAGTTCTAAACAGTTCTTTTTTCGCCATACCACCATCTACTTTTAGAAGTTTTAATTTTAAGAGGTGTACCATATTTGTTTTCTAATTTAGTATTAATATAACGCATAGCTTCTGTAACAGAATCGGTGACTAAAAACAGATCTAAATCGTTTTTATAAATTGTACCCATAGCTATCATTACTTTGGTCTGTTGTAGTAAATTAGACCAATAATCTTTGCCAAATAGTACCACAGGAAAATTAGATATTTTTTTATTTTGAAGCAGTGTAAGTGTTTCAAAAAGTTCGTCCATAGTACCAAAACCACCAGGAAATACAGCAAATGCATACGAGTATTTTAATAGCAGTACTTTTCTAACATAAAAATGATTAAGAGTAATATTAACATCTAAGTATGGATTTGGTTTTTGTTCTATTGGTAATTCTATATTACAACCTATAGATTTGCCAGATACGTCTTTTGCGCCACGGTTTGCAGCTTCCATAATACCTGGACCTCCACCAGTTATAACAGTAAAACCCTCTTTGGCAATGTGCTGTGCAAAAACTCTTGCGTGTTGGTAGTATACATTATCTTCTTTAAACCGTGCAGAACCAAAAATGGTAATACATGGCTTTACAAAATGTAGTTTTCTAAAGCCATAAATAAATTCAAATACAATAGAGAGTAAACTTGTAAATTCTTTTAATCGGCTTCTTTTATCTCCAAGAAATTGTGCTTCGCGATTATTATATTTCATGAGTAATGGTGATACGTTTGTTAATAAACACGACGAGATAATTCGCTTTCAAAAATATAATTTATCCCTAAATTTTTAACTGATATTCATCATTTCAGAAGTCCTTTTTTTGAGCGTATTTTACGATATAAGTATCATTAATTCATAATACAATACTAATGTTAGGCGATTTAAATAGTAAACAGATTGAACACGTATTACAAAGTTTAATTATTGGCAGAATTGGTTGCCACGCAGATTGTAGAACTTATGTGGTACCTGTTACTTATGCCTATGATGGTAATTATATTTATGGCCATACCGCAGAAGGGTTAAAGATTGGTATGATGCGCCAAAACCCAATAGTATGTTTTGAAGTTGATATTATAGACAACATGAGTAATTGGCGAAGTGTTATAGCTTGGGGCAAATTTGAAGAATTAATAACACCCGAAGAGCGCAAAGAAGGCATGAAGATTTTAATGGATAGAGTTATGCCTTTAATGACTGGCGCAACTACAATTAGCCATGCTATGAGCGATGCACACCAAAAAACGATTGATGCTATGCAAGGTGTTGTTTATAGAATTAAACTTACCGAAAAAACAGGACGATACGAAAAGTCATAACAGACCATAAATTGTATTTGTAAATGAATAACAGAGATATATGAAAGTAGTAGTGTTTAGCTCTAAAGATTTTGAAATTCCGTATTTAGAAGAAGCTAACAAAGGAAGGCATCAGTTAACTTTTATTAAAGAGTCTTTATCTTCTAAAACGGCTATAAAGGCTGTAGGTTATGATGCTATATCAATATTTTCTGCAGATGATGCTTGTTTTAATACTATAGAAAAGCTTAGAGATTTTGGTGTAAAATTTATTGCATTACGATCTGCTGGTTACGATAATGTGAGTTTAAGAACAGCAACAAGATTAGGTCTTAAAGTAGCTAATGTACCCGAGTATTCTCCCAATGCAATCGCCGAACATGCTGTAGCATTATTGTTAGCAGTTAATAGAAAATTAATTGTATCTAATCAACGTGTGAAATATTTTAATTTTAACCTTAACAATCTTGTTGGGTTTGATCTAAAGAATAAAACGGTTGGTATAATTGGTACCGGAAGAATAGGTGCTGTAATGACTAAAATAATGCATGGATTTGGCTGCAATATTTTGGGTTACGATTTAGACCAAAACCAGGAGCTAGTTACTAAATATAATTTACGCTATACCACACTTAAGGAATTATGTGCAGAAGCAGACATCATATCTTTACATGTGCCTTTAAATACAGCCACACATCAACTTATAAATGAAGATTTAATATACGAAATGAAAGATGGTGTAATTCTTATAAACACAGCTAGAGGTGCAGTTATTAATACAGAGGCTGTTATCGAAGGTCTTAAAAACAGAAAAATTGGTGCTTTAGGTATGGATGTTTATGAAAACGAAAAAGGTGTTTTTTTTAGTGATCATTCTCTTAATATTCCTGATGATGATTTGTTAATAGCTTTAAATGCAAGACCTAATGTGTTAATTACTGGTCACCATGCATTTTTAACAGAAGAAGCTTTAACAAGTATAGCGGAAGCTACAATTTATAATTTAGACTGCTGGATGGCAAAAAAAGATACAGAAAATGAATTAACAAAAGTGGGTAAAACGATTTAAGTTTTATAAGATAAATTCTAGTGTTTTTAGGGTTTAGTTTTTAATTCTATATATGTGATTTCTGGTCGCATGCCAATTCTTGCCGGAAAACCCAGCCAACCTAAACCTCTATTTACATACAAATACTGCGCGTTATGTTTGTATAACCCAGCCCAATGTTTAAACTTATATTTTATAGGACTCCACTGTAAATTTTTATACTGAAACGCTGCTTGCATTCCATGCGTATGCCCAGAAAACGTTAAAGCAATATTTGTTTTGTCTTTTACCTCTTCTTCCCAATGTATAGGGTCGTGCGATAATAAAATTTTAAAGGGTATATGGTTTACCGTATTACAGGCTTTCTTTAAATCGCCGTATTGCTTAAATGGAGGTTTCCCCCAGTTTTCTACACCTATTATTGCTATTTGTTCATTGTGTTTTTTAATAACTTCAGAATCATTTAATAACAGCTTAAAACCAATTGTTTTGTAAAATTGTTTAATAGCTTCAAAATTTTCTTGTTTGTCTTCTTCGTTTTGCCATTGGCTATAATCACCGTAATCATGGTTTCCTAAAATAGCATATTTACCTTTTTTAGACTCTAACTTGTTAAAAACAGTTTGCCAACCACGAAGTTCCCAAGCAAAATTATTTACTAAATCGCCAGTTATAAAAATATAGTCTGGTTTAAGATGGTTAATTTTTTCAATGGCAGACTCGAGTTTTTTATATCTATAATTAAAACTACCTAAGTGTAAATCTGATATCTGAACAATAGTTAAATCACTAAAAGACTTTGGTAATAGCTTAAACTTAATAGTATGATAGTGTATTTTAAATCTAAATTTAGCCTTTAAAATGCCGTAAAGAATTACAAAAAACGGAAGAAATCCTGAAAATAAGCCTATAATAGGTACTACAATAAGCGATTTATTATCTGCAAAAATAAAATTAGTAAAGTACAGTACAGATATAATAATTACAAAGATGAGCTTAGGGACAAATGATAATATAGCAAGACCGTAAAACCATGAAATTAGCAATTGTTTTTTTATTGGACTTATACCGTCTAAAGTAACTTTGAGCACTAAGATAGATACAATTAAGCCAACGGTAAATATCCAAAATAATGCGTTTATACTTATGCTTAAAAATGAAGATTCTATTAGGCCTGTTATAGATTGTAGCCAGTAAAAAGCAGTTATATCTATTAGTAAAATAGCAAGACACAGCAATACAATTGTAAAAAAAGAAAATGATTTCATAGTTGCAGTATTGAGGTTTTAAGTGCTCGCTTTATACCTTTTTTTTAAGTCGTCTTTTATCTCTAAAAGCCCAATAAATACCTTTAACATCTGATACCCAATTATCGTACATAACGATTAATGTTATTTCTTCAAATGTTTCTAAAAGTCCGACGATTATCATAATATAAAACAAGGTGTATTCTATATAAAAGAATAAAGAAAATAGTATAAATACACTTTGCATTATGGCAGATAATTTGGCCAAATAGGTATGAAATGCTGTTGCTTTACCATATTTAAAATAAGCAATAAGCATTTGTATTAAATAGGGAATAAACACAAGCGCAATTAAAATAAGATTGGTTTTTATAAAATCGGTTTCAAAAATATACAGTCCAATTAAACCAACTATTAATGTAATTTGATCGCCAAGAGAATCTAGTTGTGAACCTCTTGGGCTGCTGATTTTTAATTTTCGTGCCAAATAGCCATCAATAGCATCTGTAGAATAACTAATTAGAAGTAGCCAACTAAAAATCAGCCTATAGTCTAGCCAAATAAAAAGTAGGAGAAAAGGGGCAGCAACAATACGGTAGAATGAAAACCAATCTGCAATATTATAATTTTTGAATGTTAGCATAGTTCTCTTTTTTAGATTGTCTTTATTCCTAAATAAAACATCTTAGAAATATTACTCTCATATATTTATTTTGTCTAATGTGCTAGTTTTGATTGTAATATTATGTATTCATTTAGATTTGTTGTATCAATGGCACCGATAAGTTTTTTATTACTAACAACAGGAAATAATTCTTGTTTGCTATTATGCATAAGCTGATATAATGTCTTTAGATTATCTGTGTCTTTAAAGGTTTTAAAGTTTTTATCCATTATAGCTTCAACTAATACTGATGTATTAGAATTATCTATAATTGTTTTGTGGTGCAATATGCCTTTAACGACTTGGTCTTCAGTTACAATAAAATTAGTTTCGGTACCAGATACAATTTTGTTTACCACAATATCTATCGTATCTTTTGGGTTAAATGTTGTAATGTTTAGCAGCATAGCTTCTTCGGCAGTGTGCCCATTTAGCCAAGCTAAATGCTGTACCATTTGGTTTTCACTTAGCGCTCCTAAGAAGACAAATAAGGCTATAAATATTAAAAACGGATTGTAAAGCAGACCAATTAAAAAGAATAGTACAGCCATTATAAGACCTAGACTAGTGGCTATTTTTGTGGCTTTAACTCGTCCAATTTTTAGTGCTAAAAGAGCTCTAAGAATACGGCCACCATCCATCGGAAAAGCCGGAATAAGATTAAAAATAACTAAGCCAATATTTACAATAAATAAAAAAAATAAAAAGCTTTGTATATTGTAACGCATTAGTACCTCAAAAATTTCGGTAAAATCTAATTGCATAAAACGCTGAACAGGCACTATAAAATACAACAATATAGCAATAACCATATTTACCATTGGGCCTGCTATAACTACTAAAAGTTCTTGTTTTGGTGATTCTGGTAGCTTTTCAAAACTGGCCATACCACCAATAGGTAATAATGTAATTTTTTCGATTTTAATATTAAAACGTTTTGCCATTAGTGCGTGGCCTAGTTCATGCAGAACAACACAACCAAAAACAGCCAATATAAAAGTGATGTTAAATAAGATACTTTTAGCATTGCCACCGCGTTTTAGTTCATCAAAAATAATCCACACAATCAGTAGAAAAAATGTCCAATGCACACTAATTCTTATGCCTGAAACTTTACCTAAACTTAAATTAGTTTTCATTTTAAGTTTAGTCTTTAATATTAATAATGTCCCATAAGTTTTTCTTGTTTTTTACGGCGTAAAGATGCTCTGTAATGCGTTTAGTGTTTATTTGAGGTGCTGCTTTTAAAAAGTCTTTATCTAAAACGATGTTAATACCATGAGAGAGATAATCGGTTACTTCGCCATCTGTATTAATAAGGACTTTATAATAACTATAATTTACGATGTCTTTTCCTAAGGCTGAGTTTTTGGCAATTACTTTTTTAGTCACTTCTAATGCAATTGCATTACCATTGTTAAAGTTGGTTACGTTTAAAAATTGTGGTTTAATAACGGTTTCTCCAATGTTATTAATAAACCCAAAATAAGAGATACCATCTTTAACAACTACTATTTTACACCTATCGTTGTAGAAGATAGGATAGGTGTCACTTTCAGTTTTTGTAGCTACTAAATCGTCTCTAAAATTTATAATTATACGGCCTTCTGTGTTAATAAACGCCCATTTTCCGTCTTTTTTAATGGCAGCAACATCATTATGAACTGGAGAGACATAATCCATATTGGTAACAGATTGGGCTTGCGTAAAGAGCGGAATTATAATGAAGATTAAAAACAGTAGTGTTGCTTTTTTCATGATGGTTTCATTTTATAGTTGATAATTTCAAAATTAGTGTTGCACGTGCTATTGTGAAATGATATAAATCAGACTAAAGCATTTTATTAGATGTAATTTAGAGTGCTATTTTTAAAATAATAGGGCAGTGGTCAGATCCGTAATATTGAGACAGTACATCTGCACATATTACGTGTTTAGCCAATACCTTACTTAGCAAAGCATAATCTATACGCCAACCTATATTGCGTTCTCTAGCTTTATGTTTGTAACTCCAATAAGTATAAGCGATTTTATTTGGGTGCAGATACCTGTATGAATCTATAAGATCTTCATCTAATAGGGTAGAGAATCCATCAATTTCAGTTTGGGTATAACCTGCTATTTTATTATAGTTGTTTTTATCATTTTTGACATCTATAGCACGATGCGCCACATTAAAATCGCCTGCAATAATTACAGGTTTTACTCCTTTTAATGTTTTTATATAGGTTGTAAAATCAGCGTCCCATTGTTGCCTGTAATTAAGTCTTTCTAAGTGTTGTCCGGAATTAGGAACATAAACGTTGATGAGGTAGAAATTTGGGTATTCTGCACAGATAATTCGGCCTTCATTATTATGTGTATCAAAACCTATGTTGTGTGAGACTGATATAGGTTTTGTTTTAGAAAGGATAATCGTGCCAGCATAGCCTTTTTTAGTCGCCGAGTTAATATATAGGTGGTATTTAGATAGTGGCGCCAAGGCTTTTAATACCTCATTATCTTGCGCTTTGGTTTCTTGTAAACACAGCATATCTGGTTTAAGTTTTTTTAAATGAATAAAAAAATCTTTTCTTACAATTGCTCTAATGCCATTTACATTCCACGAAATAATAGTCATTTGTAAGGGAGTACTTTTGTTTTTTTTAATAGTAAACTAGTGCATTTGTAATTGTATGTTTAACGTATTATTTTTATATATGAAACATAAAATACTGCAGCTACTATAGCACCTAAAAATGCGATGGCAGTGTCTTTTTGAGAATCCCAAACGTCTCCTTGAATACCTAAGTATGAAATACCTTGATCCTTAAAAAAAACATCAGCCACAAGCCATTCTATAACTTCATATAAGCCACTTGCAGATAGAATAGTTAAGAGAGGTAGTATAATAGCATCTTCTTTTGGGAATTTTAACCATTTTGTAATACTCTCGTATAATGGGTAGTATAGTAAAAAGCCAAAGCCAAAATGAACGAGCCTATCGTAATGATTTCTAGAAGAATGTAATACGTCTTGAAGCCAGTAGCCAAAAGGATTGCCAGCATACGTGTATTTAGACCCATAAACATGAAGACACAAAAAAATACAGATTAAAGCATAACTAAAATCACTAAAACGAAAGGTATTATAATTAAGAATAAGAAAAAGTAGAGCGATTAATGTTAATGTGTTTTCTATAGCCCAATTTTTAATATCTGTTGTTCCAATTAACGAGTTTACCCATATAGCAAGAAAAAATAAACTTAGCCAAAATAAAATATTTGTGTAAACAGGCATGTCAATAGCTTTGGTTTTTGATAATTTATTTATCATTTTTATATGATTATTCTGTTATGATTCTTAAGAGAAAAAAATTAACGGCACTAACTAACCTAATTTTTTAGATTAGTTAACATTATCTTTAAATAGGTCTTTTAGCGCTTTTTTAAGCGTTTCCATATCGTGCTTAAATTCGCGTTCAAATTGCTTTTGGTTCTCTTTTGCATTTTCATTAAACGCTATTAAATTATCTTTAAAATTTTTAGTGCGTACCGCTAGTTTATCCTTTAAAATTAGGTTTCGCTCTTCTAATTTGTCGAGTTCTTTATTCAATTTTTCTCTCTCATTTTTGTTGGCTTTAGTAATTCTCTCTCTCAAATTTTTAATTTCTTTCTCTGTGCTGTTAATAGTGTTTTCTGAGATAGTTTTAAATTTATCCCATTCTTCTGTTATCACTATTTTAATTTCTTCACCAGTGTTTTTTGCTCCTTTTTTAAGGTCTTTGCCTAGTTCTTTTACGTCTGTTTTTACATTCTCCGCGTCTTTTTTAGATTTTTCGCCACAACTTAATAGTAGTATGCCAGCCATAAATATGCTTATGGTTAAGGCTAAAATGTTTGTTTTCATATCTGTTTATTGTGTTATACGTTATTATATATTTTTATTGCTGAAAATGTTTTTAAAATCTTCACATTTAGTTTCTAATTTTTTAATTGTTGTTTTAGCTTTTAATTCTTAAACTAAAGATTTTATTTAGCTTCTAATTTTGCGATTTTTGTTTTTCGTACTACTTTTAAATCATCAATTTTATGTCTTAGTTTCTCTCTTTCTTTTCTGGTTGTATTTTTAAGTTTTTTGCGGTGGTTTTCAATTTTATCTTCTAACCGTTCTATCTCATCTTCAATAAAATCTAAGTAAGCAGCATCGGCACTTGTTCTTAAAACTTCGACCTTATATGGTATCAGGGTATTGTTTATAAAGAAGGGATTGTCTTCACCTACTTCTGCAATAAGTGTAGTATATGCTGTTGTTATTTTAGGATTAATTTTTTTTACAAATTCATTTTCAAAATTGTAACGTGCAAAACCTTCAGTTGTACTTGTTATTGTGCCAGAAAATAAGCTAATAACTAAACCTAGTGGTCCAGATAGTGCACTCGCAAAAGATTCTAGTTTGTGGCTTGATAGGGTTTTCCATCTAAACCTAGTAGTGTTATTTAAAATTTCAAATAGATTATCTGCTTTTTTACAAATCATTATATACTCATATAATGTAATGTTTCCATTGCTATCTAATTTTTTTATTTTGTGTAAGGCTTCAAGAGCATTTGTTTCTTTTGTAAATGAAACGACTATAATATTGGCCATTTTATTTTGTATTAAATGTTATTGTTTTGCTCTTTAATTAGATGTTTTTACATAGAATTAATTTACATATACTGTGAAAGAAATCTAAAAAACTCTTTTTTTAAATCGGCATAAATGTGTCTTTGTGTTTCTATACGGTTTCTAAATTCAATATGATTTTTAACAAGAGCTGTGGTTAGCACGTCTTCGCTTTTTTTATTGTGAGCACTCATGTCTGTCTCGTGCACATTAATGTCGTGTTGTAAAGTATCTATAACCTCTCTGTGACGTATAAATGCATTTTGATAATGCTCTAATTGTGCTAAAACGCTTTTATCTGTCCAACGTATTACTAATTCGTTTAACCTATTATCAAAGCTTTTAAGTTCATCTTCCCAAAACGAAAGTTCACTTCGCCAGAGATTATGCTCAAAATGTAAATCTGCATTGTAAATAACTTTAGTTTCCATAGTATCTATTTTTGATTGTGATTAGTCATTATTGTTCTAAAACAACAAATTGTGAAAGTGCCTCCATAGCTTCGCAACCATATACTAAGGCTGGTCCGCCACCCATAAGTATTGCAACTCCTATGGTTTCTATGATTTCTTCAGAAGTGGCTCCTGCATCAAGAGCATCGTGAACATGAAACGCTATGCAACCATCGCAACGTACTGTAATAGCAATACCAAGCGCAATAAGTTCTTTGGTTTTTGAGGGCAAAACACCATTTGGCATACTAGCTTTATGAAGGTTGTTAAACCCTTTCATTGTATCAGGAATCTTAGTTCCTAACTCACGCATTAGTTTTGTGAGGTCATTATAGTTTTTAGAATAATCTTTTACCATGATTTTTTAACCTTATATATTGTCTACAACAAAATTATTTTAAAAAGAGAACCTATAAAATGACGCTGGTCATTTGAGGTGTTTTATAGCTTCATGTTCTTTGTAGTTATAAAGAATCATATTATGAATAAAAGAATATATTTACTAGTGTTTTTTATGTTAATAGGTGGGTTTACAATACAGAGTTGTGGGCCTATAGTTTTATTATCTCGCCCTGAGCAACCTTTGCCACCTTGGTTTTATCCCAATAGAGTAGAGGCTGTTAGGTATGTGTATTTTCCTGAGCATACCATTTATTACGACTTATATTTAAGAAATTATCTGTATCTAAATAATAATATTTGGGTAAGGGTAAATGTATTACCTGAGCGTTATAGCGCTATTAATTTAAATCGAAGCAGATATGTGCGAGTAACTGGTTATCGTGGTGATACCATTAGGCAATACCATAATGAAAATAATGTAAGTCGAAGTACGCGATCTACAAGAGCAACAACTACCAGAACTAACACTAGGAGAAATTAATTGTAAACTATTTTTTTAATGAAACAGGATGATACATTAGACCATATCGCGGCATTATCTTCAGAAATAAGACGATTAACGCTAACACGACTTGAAGAAATCCCAACAGGTTTTATAAACTGGCGATTGAACAATACCGCTATGAGTTTTGCGCACTTGGTACAACATATTATTAATGTAGATGAAATGTTCTTTAATCTTACAACCACCAATAAAAAAACGTTTACTTGGCTATTGGGAACAGAAGAACCTCACGTAGATATAGATAAAGCTATTTATAAATCTATGCTTAAAAAGTTAAAGAACTACGGTGCAAAGCGTGATAAAATTATTAGGTCATTTAATACTGCTTCTGTTAATGAATTGGTACACAATAATAAAGATGAGAAAATGACAATTTGGTGGTTTTTAATGCATAAGGTATTAGAGCACGAAACCTATCATAGAGGGCAAATAGCAGCTTACCTAAAAGTTTTAAAAGGAGAATCTTCTTAACTTTGAAAAAAAATGAGGTTATTATATTTTTATAATATCTGTTGGTGTTTCAACTAAAATAGTAACATCTCCTCGAAGCGCAATAGGTTGTTTCATAATCTTGGGATTATGTTGTATCATTTTTATCCAATCGTTTGAAGAAAAATTATGATGCTCAAAATGTGATGTATATGCAGGATGTTCTTGGTTAATAAGATCTTCTATTTTTAGGTGAAGTTTTTCGGCTAGTTCTGCTATCTGAGTTCCTGTTAATTTTGTTTTTAAGATGTCTATTTCTAAAATTGGTAATCCTTCGGCTTTTGCATACGCTAATGTTTGTTTTGCTCTCACAGATTTAGAACTGTAAAATAAAGTAATTTGTCTATTTGATGTGGCAATTTCTCCCATAATAATTATTATTTATTTTTAGTACTGTGCGTTTCCAAATGATGTTTGAGCAATTGTTTTAAACTCTCTAAATAGTTTTCCATAATTTGCTTATCGATATGCGGATGGTCAGTTGCAGGAATCGTTAATGGGTTTTCTTCAAGGGAACGATACAGTTCTGGGTAGTTGGTTTCAATATTGGTGGTGAGTTGTGTGATTTTAGTCAATAAGTTTCTTAAATTTTTCATAGGATGATTTTAATTAATTTATTCATATCTCAAGGCATCAATAGGGTTTAGTTTTGCTGCTTTCCGTGCAGGAAAATAACCAAAAGCAACACCTACAAAAACAGAAAACCCAAAACCTATTAAAATAGAAGATACAGATGTAGGAATTATAAAGTTGGTTAATTTGTAGACCAATTGGTTCCCTAAAATACCGAGAATAATGCCTATAATACCACCAACTAAACTTAAGGAAATGGCTTCAATTAAAAATTGGGTTAAAATATCACTTTCTCGTGCACCAATTGCCAAACGTGTGCCTATTTCCCTTGTGCGTTCTGTTACAGAAACCAACATAATATTCATAATGCCAACACCACCAACAATGAGAGAAATACTGCCAATAGCACCTAATAAAATGGTTAATATGTTCATTACACTACCCGAAACTTCTTGAATTTCTAGTTGCGTTGTAATATCAAAATCATCGTCTTGGTCTGGTAATAATTTATGGGCTTCTCGAAGTAAAATAGTCGCTTCAAATTTTGCGTCATCAATGGCGTTTTCTGAAGTAGCGCTTGCCATAATCATATTGTATTCTGTCCCTCCATACAATCGGTTTTGAATAGTAGTATATGGCGCAATAATAATGTCGTCTTGGTCTTGTCCCATAACACCTTGACCTTGCGCTGTGAGTAAACCAATAACGGTAAATGGTACTTTATTAATTCGGATTTGACTGCCAACAGGATCGCGACCCGAAAATAATTCTTCGCGAATGGTTTCCCCTATTACACAGATTTTATTAGCTGTTTTTACGTCTTCGTCTGTAAACGTTTTACCTAATACAATGTCTCGGTTTAGAATATTAAAATACGCAGAAGAGACCCCATAAATTGTACTCGATTTATTTCCGTCAGGGCCAATAACTTGTGCTCCTAGAGCAACTAAAGGTGATAATTGAGGCATCCAAACGGCATTCTTTTTTAAAATTTCATAATCGTGTTTATCTAAAGGTCTTCCCATTCTTACATTAACACCTGCTCTATGTTCCGTTTTTGTGCGTATCATCATTAAATTAGAACCCAAACCCGATATTTGGTCGCGAACTTGCTTTGAAGCTCCTTCGCCAGCAGAAATAGTCATAATAACCGCAGCTACGCCAATAATAATGCCAAGCATTGTCAGTAGACTTCGGCTTCTGTTTTTATTAATGGCTTGAAAAGCGACTTTGAATAACTTAAAAAACTGTGTCATTATAATTAAATTCAAGTTGTTATTTCCAACTCTTTTAGCGCACTTTCTTTTGTGCTTCTGTTTTTAATAATTTCATCTGTTAAAATTCTTCCGTCGCGTAAATAAATTATCCGTTTGGCGAACTTGGCAATTTCCTCTTCGTGGGTAATTATGATAATGGTTTTTCCTTCATTATTTAACCGTACAAAAAGGTCTGCAATATCAATACTGTTTTTGCTGTCTAAATTTCCGGTAGGCTCATCTGCCAGAATAAGTGCCGGATTATTAACTAAAGCTCTGGCAATGGCAACGCGTTGTTGTTGTCCTCCAGAAAGCTCATTTGTTTTATGATAAATACGGTCTGCCAAACCTACTTGTTCCAATGCTTTTTTTGCAAGCTTTTCATAGTTTGAAAACTTCCCAGTTCTATCATACACTAAAGGCAATTCTACATTTTCTAAAGCAGTAGTTCTTGACAATAGGTTATAACTCTGAAATATGAAGCCTATTTTTTGATTGCGAATGTCTGCCAATTCATTTTTATTTAAGGTGTTTACACGTACACCACCCAAGTCATACGCGCCAGATGTTGGTCTGTCTAAACAGCCAATAATATGTAAAAGTGTAGATTTTCCTGAGCCAGATGCACCCATAATAGCCACAAATTCACCTTCTTCAATAACCAAGTCTATATCTGTAAGAGCCAGTACTTCTATGTCTCCATTTTTGAAGATGCGACTTAATTTTTTGGTTTCTATGACTTTTTTTAGTGTCATTCTATGCTTTCTCTTTAATACTGTTAATAGCTTTATCACCTTCTTTAAGTGGTGTTTCGTCCAAAAACTTTTTAATTTCAGACTCTAAACCAGAGGTTATTCCTGTTTCTATAAACTTGAAATTTAGTTTTCCTTTGTCGTCAGTAAAGAAGAAACCGTTAACGTGCGCTGGTAAATTTTTCTTGAAATTTGCAGGTGTATAAGTTTCTTCATTCAGAATGTCTTCATTAAATTTTTGCTGAAGAGAATCTGGTAATAGCCGTTTTGATTTTGTTTCTAAAATGGGTTTTATTTCTGTTAGCATAGCTTCATTAGGTCTAAAACGCAATGCAGAATTATTAATTAATAATACATTGGTAGCTGCGTTTAAAAGAAATTCAAGGTTTGCCGTCATGCCAGGTAATAGCAATCCTTTTTCGTTGTTTACATCTACAACAACTTGATAATTAACCACGTTATTAACTTTTATAGGTTGCAAACGTATTTGACTAACATTACCTAAAAACTCTTTTTCGGGAAACGTCTGTACTGTAAACCGTACTTGCATACGGTCTTTTATGTACCCAATATCGCTTTCATCTACATCTGCTAAAATTTGCATTTTTGATAAATCTTCTGCAATAATAAATAGTTTTGGTGTTGCAAAACTGGCAGCTACTGTTTGCCCTTCTTCTACAGTTCTTTCAGTTATGGTGCCATTTATAGGTGATGTGATGCGTGCAAAACTCATATTTACTTGTATGTTTTTTACAGAAGCTTCGGATGCTTTTTTACTACTAAACGCTTGCTCATAACTATATTTAAAGTTGTTGTATTCTTGCTCTGCTATAACCCCTTTTTTAAATAATACTTGATTTCTTTTATACGTTTCTTCAGCTTGTGCAAACCTTGCCTCGTTTACAGCTAAATTTGCTTGGGCTGTTAATAGATTAGTTTGTAGTAATCTTAAATCCATCTCAGCTAATAATTGGCCTGCTGTCACTTTATCGTTGTAGTCTACATAGATTTTTGAAATTGTGCCAGATATTTGGGTGCCTACTTCTACTGTATTAATGGCTTCTAGTGTGCCAGTGCTAGAAACTAAGGCCTCAATACTACCTGTTTTAATTTTTGTAAAAGTAAACTCTAGCTTTTTGTTTGTTAATTTGGGTTTAATAATAAAGAAGGCTACTACGAGTATTGTTATAATGCTTAGTATAATTATAGTTGATTTTTTCATATGTGTTTACTTAGTTGCTTTTTCAACGTCCTATACTTTGGCTAATGTTTTTTTGTTGATAAACTAACGTGTCGTTTTTTAGTATAAAAAAACAGTACTTAAGTTATATGTGTTATTTTGTCTTTTTTTACTTTGTGTTTTTAAAGCCAATTAGTTCCCTAGCGTCTTTATCTTTTTGTTTTAACTCTTCTTCAAGTTTTTTATAGCGACTTATGTCTTTAATAGTTACAACGACTGCCGCGACCTTATTTTCATTGTCTATTATAGGACGCCCACTTAATAAAACTCTTCGCATTTTGTGCGTAGATAAATCTTTTAATAATACATCTATATTGTTTGTGGTTTCGCCAACTAAAGCTCGCTCTGCTGGCAGGTCTTGAACCGGAAATGTTTTTTTACCACTTGGAAATAATACTTTAAAATGGTCAGAGAAATTAATAGAAATTTTAGAATCGTCCGCTATACCAAAAAGCGCATTGGCAACATCATTAGCTAATATCACTTCTTTATTGGTGTTTGCTACCAGTACACCATCTGTAATATTTTCTAAAATCATATTTAGTTTTTGTTGGCTTTCGTACAGCGCATTTAAGGTGTTTTCTTTTTCTTCTTCAAGCTTTAGTTTCTCTGTAATATCTGTAACGATGGCGTATAATGTACCTGTTGTTTTATCTGCTGTGGCATTCCAAGACAACCATTTTATAAGACCATCTTTGCATACCCATCGGTTTTTAAAATTAATTAAATGTGTTTCTTTTTTAAGTTTTTTAATTTCGTTCTCTGTTGCCTTAACGTCCTCATTAAAAATAAAATTCGCAAAAGGTTGGCTTAATAGTTCTACATTTGTATAGCCTAATAATTTACTTAACGAAGGGTTTATTTTTATAAACTTTGTGTGTGTTGCAATAACCAAACTATCTATAGACATATTAAAAAATGCATCTGCGGCTTTTAAGGATTCTGAAACGGTTTTTATCTCTGTAATATCTGTAGAAATGGTACCAATAGCATAGACGCGGTTTAAGATATCTTTCAACGGAAACTTAACAGATAAAAAAGTGTGTGGTTTTTTAGATATATCTATAATTTCTTCTACCTGAGTCGCTTTTCCGAGCTTTACAACATCTAGATCTGCGCTTCTGTACCTATCTGCTATAGCTTTTGGTAAAAATTCTGCATTTGTTTTTCCTATAATATTAGCTTCTTTTGCTTTAAAAAGTAATTGATACTGCTTGTTTACCAATAGGTATTCTCCATTAATTTTTTTAACTGAAATCGCATTTGTAGTATTATCAATAATCGCTTTTAATAGTTTTTGATTTTTTTGTAGTGCTTCACCCGATTCTTTTTTGGCTTTAAGTTGTGCTTTAAGAATAAAAAACACGGTTGTTAACATGCCTACAGAAAGCACAATTAGTACTAATGATACCCAATGCCATAGTTTATTAGCAGACAAAGGCAGTTGTCGCCAATAAATGAGTCCGAGTGCAATAATTACTACTATATTAATGATATAGCCTATTAAAATTTTTCTTTCAAATGAGACTGTCATTTTAGTGTGTTTAAATTAGTCAATAGAGGCTATTTTAAGTGTTTTGTAACTGTATTATGTTTTATTAAGTAAAGATAGAAAGGCGTCAATTATTGATAAATGACCTAGGTCATTTATTAAAAGCGATGCGCAACGTAAGTTTGGTTTTAAATTGAAATACTTTACAATGAAAACCATACTGTATGCAACCGATTATTCTAAGAATTCTGAATTAGCATTAATATATGCTTACAATTTAAGTTCTAAAATGAAAGCTAAATTAGTGGTGGTTCATGTTTTTGATTATCCAACATTTTTAGATACTATAAGTTTAAAGGCAGAGCCTGCTTTTCCAGATTTAGAAAGTGATACTATAAAAAAGCACACAGCAAACCTTAGCGCATTTTGTAATCGAGTCTTAAAAAATGATAGTTCTATTTTAAATATTGACTTAGAAGCTATAGAAAACAAATCTGTTGTAAAAGGTATTATAAATAAAGCCTATGCACTTGATGCTTTTTTAATAGTTACTGGCATAAAGGGGGCTAGTAAATTACGCGAAGTAATAATGGGGAGTACAGCCAAACAACTTATAGAAAAGGCATCTTGCCCAGTTTTAGCAATACCAAGTGATTCAGTAAAGACCGAAATTAAAACGATAGTATATGCGTCAGATTTTGAAGAAGAAGATTTTGGGGCTATAGATAAATTAACTGAAATAGCTAAACCCTTTAATGCTAAAATTAGTGTTGTTCATATTTCGCCTTTAGATGAGCATATTGGTAAAAGCCATAAAAAAGAATTAGAGGATAAGCTGCATAAATATATAGATTATCCACATTTAAAATTAGATATTTTATATGCTGATTCTGCTTTAAATACACTAAAACTATACTATCAAAATTCTAATGCAGATCTTATAGCAATGTTAGAACGCGAAGATAAAGGTGTAAAGCAAAAGGTGTTTCATCGCGATTTGGTAAAACGTATAGAAGACTATGGTAAAATACCTTTATTGAGTTTTAATGCGAGCCATTATGGGATATTTCATTTATAATAAAAGACTAACTTAAATTAATAAAACAGATGTCTAGACGTGTATTTAGAATCGTAATTGTTATTGCAATTATTGCTTGGCTATTTCTTTTTATGGCAAAAGATGCATTTTCTAAAAGTGCTTTAATAACCCTTTCTTCCCTGTCGTTTTTGGTTTTTAGTTTAGGTATTCATGGTGTAATGGCACATTCTATTAGACCACCAAGTACTAAAGGTGGGTTAATTGTGTTTCCGCTTTTAATGTGGGTATTTTGGGCCGTTATGTTTTTAGCGTTTGTGTTTTTTATGCTTCCGCTTTATTGCCCTGATTTTTTAATAGCTATGTAATGAGTAGAAAAGTTATAAATAATAAGATACAAAAGCTGTGCTATAAAAGCACAGCTTTTGTAATTTAGTATCTCATATTTTGTGTTTGTAACGTGTGTTGAAGTTTATTTGTGCTCTTTTGTGACTATTTAATATTGTAATTAGTTAACAATAGGTCTTAATTGCGTGTTATATGTTTTTACATGCGTGCTAAAATAAACTTTAGCCAACTGTTATAAAATTATACAACTATGAAAATTAAAATTATTTTTTGTGTCATTCTAATTTCAACTTTTTATCAGATATCTAATTCTCAAATAGATATAAGCTTTAATAAATATAAGCTATTGGCAATGTTATCTCTTTTTTCTGAGGGTTTATATAAATCACTATAAATAAAAAAGATGGAGGATTTAACAAAACACCCTTGCATAACAAATACTTGTTTGAAAGTTTATACTACTCACAAGAGGTAATCCTATAGCGTATTTTTGTATGTAAATAATACCACACTAACAAGATACAAAGTCATGCTTTTTTTTTGTTTTAACACATAAAATAAAAACTTAGCGCTACATCTTAAGATTATTTCAATCTGGTTTCGTTTATCAAAAGCCTTTTTTAATTTTGTAGCATGAATGATAACTTAGTTAACGAATTCTTTGGTATTGGTATTCAGAATGGAAAAACACCAGAAAACTTAGGTGCTTTGTGGCGAACTGCACAAAATTTAGGTGCTAGTTTTATTTTTACCATTGGCAATAGGTATGCAAAACAAGCATCAGACACGCACAATGCCGTAAAATCTATGCCTTATTTTCATTACGATAATTTTGATGATTTTTTTAATAACTTACCCAAAGGGGCGCGCTTGGTTGGTGTAGAGCTTACAGACAAGGCCGTCGCCCTAGAAACCTTTCACCATCCAAGGCGTTGCGTGTATTTATTGGGGGCAGAAGATAACGGTCTAACCAATGAAGCCATAGAAAAAAGCCACTTTTTAGTGAAGTTTAATTCCCAATTAAGCCTTAATGTTGCTATTGCGGGTAGTATTGTGATGTATGATAGGGGAATAAACAAACCAAGGTCGTAACTTTGTAACTTAAATATATATTATGCATAAGGCAGGTTTTGTAAATATTATTGGTAATCCCAATGTTGGTAAGTCCACATTAATGAATGCGTTTATAGGCGAAAAATTATCTATAATTACGTCTAAAGCACAAACGACAAGACATCGTATTTTAGGTATTGTTAATGGTGAAGATTTTCAGGTGATTTTAAGTGATACACCAGGTATTATAAAGCCAGCTTATGAGTTGCAAGCCTCTATGATGGACTTTGTAAAAACAGCTTTTGATGATGCAGATGTCTTAATCTATATGGTTGAGATTGGTGAAAAAGAATTAAAAGACGACGCCTTTTTTAACAAAATAACCAATTCTAAAATACCTGTTTTATTACTATTAAATAAAATAGACACGTCTAACCAAGAGCAGCTAGAAGAACAATCGCAGTTGTGGCAAAGTAAAGTGCCAAATGCAGAGTTTATTCCTATCTCTGCTACAGAAGGGTTTAATGTTCAGAATGTATTTAGTAGAATTATAGAATTATTACCAGAGTCTCCAGCCTTTTATCCTAAAGACCAATTAACAGATAAGCCCGAACGTTTTTTTGTGAACGAGGCTATTAGAGAAAAAATCTTAATACACTACAAAAAAGAAATTCCTTACGCTGTTGAGGTAGATACCGAAGAGTTTTTTGAAGAAGATACCATTATTAGAATGCGATCTGTAATTATGGTAGAGCGCGAAACCCAAAAAGGAATTATTATTGGGCACAAGGGTACTGCATTAAAACGCGTTGGTATTGAAGCGCGTAAAGATTTAGAAAAGTTTTTTGGTAAGCAAGTACATTTAGAGTTATACGTAAAAGTGAATAAAAACTGGAGAAGTAACCAAAAACAGTTAAGACGTTTTGGTTATAATCAACGGTAAGTTCTAAGTGTTTCTTTCATAAAATTATGTAGCGTGTACATTTCTGGTTTTCCTTTAGCTTTGCCTAATCTGCCAGCCACATATAAAAGCGCCCAAATTATTACCATAAATAAGTTTAGAAACAGCGGTATAGCGTAAGAGTTACCTAGTGAAATATTAGTGTATGTCCAAATACCAAAGGCAATAAATAGACCGGCTACTATAAAGTGAAAAAACATAAACATGGTCCAGACCGAAGGGTTAGGGCCAAAAAGACCATGTATTGTGGTGCTTTGCTTCTCGTTTTTGTCAATTTCTATATGTAATTGAGGAGACCAAAAATGCTGTTTTTGTTTAGGGAATTTTATAAACACGTGCGCATCAATTCTGGTAACTATAAAATCAGATTGTGAGTTTTTTGTGTCTTCAAACCCTTTTAAGAGTTTTTCGTTATCTGTATTTACATCAAATTTAAAACGTGGTCTTAAAATTATATCATTTGAAAGTGCCATAACGTTAATTAAAGTTATTCAATTTACACATTTTCTTTATTAAATTCAAAATTTTAAAAATAGTATTTACGTTGTTTTTTTAGTTGTATTAATCCTAGTGCATAAAGCCAGATTTTTGTCAGTATTAAACACTACCTTTGTGCGCGCTTGCAGGATATGTAATGCAGATTAAATATAAATAAATGGGAAATATAGTAGCAATTGTAGGAAGACCAAACGTTGGAAAATCGACTTTTTTTAATCGTTTAATTAAAAGGCGTGAAGCTATTGTTGATGCCGTTAGTGGTGTAACAAGAGATCGTCATTATGGTAAGTCTGATTGGAATGGAAAAGAATTTTCGTTAATCGACACAGGTGGTTATGTTGTAGGAAGTGACGATGTTTTTGAAGCCGAAATAGATAAACAAGTAGAACTTGCAATCGATGAGGCAGATGCTATAATTTTTATGGTAGATGTTGAAGCTGGTGTTACTGGTATGGACCAAGATGTCGCAAAATTGTTGCGTAAAATAAAAAAACCTGTTTTTTTAGTTGTTAACAAGGTCGATAATAACAAGCGTGCAGAAGATGCTGTTGAGTTTTATTCACTAGGGCTTGGTGATTATTTTACAATAGCAAGTATTAATGGAAGTGGTACAGGAGACCTTTTAGATGCGGTTGTTGACGCTTTACCAGAGGTTGAAGAGATTGAAGAAGAAACCTTACCACGTTTTGCTGTTGTAGGACGCCCAAATGCAGGTAAATCTTCTTTTATAAATGCATTAATTGGTGAAGATAGATACATTGTAACTGATATTGCAGGTACTACAAGAGACTCTATAGATACAAAATACAATCGTTTTGGTTTTGAGTTTAACTTAGTAGATACAGCCGGAATTCGTAAAAAATCTAAAGTAAAAGAAGATTTAGAATTTTACTCTGTAATGCGAAGTGTAAGAGCTATAGAACACAGTGACGTCTGTTTAGTTGTTGTAGATGCTACGAGAGGTTTTGATGGTCAAGTTCAAAATATCTTTTGGTTAGCAGAGCGCAACAGAAAGGGTATTGTAATTTTAGTAAATAAATGGGATCTGGTAGATAAAGATACCAAAACTGCAAAAGCTTTTGAAACACATATTAGGGAGCAAACAGCACCGTTTATAGACGTGCCTATTGTATTTATGTCTGTACTAAATAAGCAACGTATTTTTAAAGCTATAGAAACCGCTGTAGAAGTTTATAAAAACAGAACTAAGCGTATTAAGACAAGTGTACTTAACGATACGTTTTTGCCAATAGTAGAGCGCCAGCCACCACCAGCAAATAAAGGTAAGTTTATAAAAATAAAATACATTATGCAATTGCCAACACCACAACCGCAATTTGCTTTTTTCTGTAACTTACCGCAATATGTAAAAGAACCGTATAAGCGTTTCTTAGAAAATAAGTTACGAGATCATTTTGATTTTAACGGTGTGCCTGTAAGTGTCTATATGCGAAAAAAGTAGTATTTTTAAATGCTATGTTGAAATTAAAATTCCTTTTAATAGCTGTGTTTTATACAGCTGTTTCTAGTTACATCTATACACAAAACCCACCAGGTATTGTTGCAGAAGGTAATCAGTTGTTCTGTGGCGAAAGCCCTATGCCAATTGTTACAGATGTTAATATTTCGGCTGGAAATGGGATGTTAGATTTTGTATATATTCAAATTTCAACGGGCTATACTTTGGGTAGTGATATTTTATTTTTAGATGGTACTCACCCAAATATTACTGCAAATTGGTCAACTGGTGAAGGTCTATTAACGTTAACAGGTACTGCAAATTATGAAGCGTTTGAAAACGCAATAAGTGAAGTTAAGTTTCAGACTTCTCAAAATAATTTTACTCAAGATAAGTTTTTTTCAATAAACCTAGGAGAAGCTAGTTTTCTTCCTGCTACAGGACATTATTATTTTTATGTAGAAGCTTTAGGTATAAGCTGGTCAGACGCTAGGGATGCTGCTGCAGCAGAAACATATTTTGGTTTACAAGGCTATTTAGCTACAATTACAGTTGCTGAAGAAGTACAGTTAACGGGTGAGCAAAGTACTGGTACAGGATGGATTGGTGGTTCTGACCGCACAAATGAAGGTGTTTGGGTATGGGAAACAGGACCAGAAGCTGGCCAAGTGTTTTGGGAAGGTTTATCTAATGGGTCTAGTCCAAATAATGCTTTTTCATTTTGGAATACTGGTGAGCCCAATAGTTTTGGTGATGAAGATTATACACACATTACTGATCCTAGTATTGGTATTTTAGGGTCTTGGAATGATTTACCAAATCAAGGTGAGCTAAACCCAGATAGTCCATACCATCCCAAAGGTTATGTAGTTGAGTTTGGTGGTATGGCAGGTGATCCAGATATCAATATTTCAACAAGTACCGTAATAGTAACACCAAAAGTAAACGTAGCTAATACCAGTATCTGTGATGAAGGCTTAGCACAAATAACAGTAGCAACAAATACAGATAATGTATTATGGTACGCTTCATCATTTGCTGCAGAAGTTATACATACAGGTCTTTATTATGAAACTTATTTAAATGAGACCACTACATTTTGGATATCGCCACTCTTTAATGGCTGTAATAGCGGTGATAGACTACCAATAACTGTTAATGTTTATAGCTCACCAATAGCAAATAATATTACTATAATACAATGCGATGATGCTAATATAGATGGTATATCTAGTTTTAATCTTAGCAATTATACAGATGATATTGTTAGAGATCAAACGGGGCAAGTAGTACCAATTTGGGAAGTAACTTATTTTGAAGATAGCGCGCTTTTAAATGCAATTAATCCTAACCTTTATATCAATCTCAATGATTTTCAAACTATTTATGCAAAAGTAACAGATCCCTTTACAGGCTGTGCTTCTATAGCTGAGGTAATTTTACAGGTTAATACTCCGATCCCAGTTTCAATAAGTTTAGAAGCGTGCGATGATTATATAGAAGATGGTTATGTGTTTTTTAACCTAGCAGATGCAGATAGTCAACTACTAAGTACAGTTCCTGTAAATGCTACTATTACTTACTACACTAGTTATAACGATGCATTGTTAAAGATAAACGAAATAAGTAGTCCTTATTTTAATGAAACTCCATACAGTCAAATTATACATGCTAGACTAGATATAGATAATAATTGTTATGCCATAAATGAAGTTGCATTATTAGTAAAAGATTTGCCCAATATTTTGCAATACGAAGAGGTCTATTATTGTTTAAACAATTTTCCGAGTACCATTACTTTAGATGGAGGTATTACCAATGATATTCCTAATAATTACGCGTATAATTGGTCTACAGGTGAGACTACAGTTAATATAGATGTAAACACAATAGGTAATTATACAGTTTTAGTAACTCGTCCTAATGGTTGTACAAACCGAAGGACAATAGCGGTATTGCCATCTAGTACTGCTACAATAGAAATTTTAGAGGTATCAGAAATTTCAGAAAATAATACTATTTCAGTTATTGTGTCAGGTGATGGAGATTATGTATATGCTTTAGATGATGAATTTGGCGTTTATCAAGAATCTAATCTATTTGAAAACGTACCATCAGGAATATATAATATTTATATAAAAGATATTAAAGCAGATTGTGGTATTGTATCTTCAGAGATCTTTGTTTTAGGCTTTCCAAAATTCTTTACACCTAATGGTGATGCTAAAAATGATACTTGGCAAATAAAGGGCTTCTCGTCACAGTTTCCTATTACAGCTAGTACTCAAATATTTAATCGCTACGGAAAATTAATTACGGTACTTAATAAAGATAACCCTGAGTGGAATGGTTATTTTAATGGTGAAAAGCTACCAAGTGATGACTATTGGTTTGTGTCAACATTAGAAGACGGCAGAACATTTAAAGGCCATTTTACTTTAAAACGTTAAAAAGGTATAAATTTCACACAACGGTTATCACAGTTACATAAATAAGAGTTATCTTATATAGCTATTAAAATATTGAATAAAACACCTCATGTTTTAAGTCTATGAAATTTTTGTGTATCTGTATTTTTACGTTCATTTTACCTGCATTTTTGTTTGCTCAAAACGAAGCTGATATTTGGTACTTTGGCGCTAATGCAGGTTTAAATTTTAATAGTGGTACAGCAGAGGTTTTGCTAGATGGCGCATTAAATACTGTAGAAGGATGTGCAACTATATCATCTAGTAATGGTGACTTGTTATTTTATACCGATGGTGTAACGGTATATAACAGAAACCATGAGGTTATGGTGAATGGTACTGGTCTTAATGGCAACTTTTCTAGTACCCAATCTGCAGTTATACTACCAAAACCAGGTACTTTAAATAGCTATTATATTTTTACAACAGATGCAGATGGAGATGCGAATGGGTTACAGTATTCTGAAATAAATTTAACTTTAGATAATGGTTTAGGTGCCGTTACAGCTACAAAAAATATACAGTTATACACACCAACAAGTGAGCAGTTAATTGTAACTAAAAAATCTAATATAGATGCATATTGGGTGATTAGTCACAAATATAATAGTGATGAGTTTATAGCTTATGATGTTACTATAGATGGTGTAAATCCTAATCCTGTAATTTCTGAAATTGGTAATGAAGTCGCTATTTCTAACAATATAGGTCAAATGAAAATGACACTACAGCGCAATAAATTGGCTGTAGCAAGAACATTTAGACTAGAGTTTTTTGATTTTAATGTTAATACAGGTGTATTATCAAATGCACAAGAAATTCAAAACCCAACAAATTTTTACGGTATTGAATTTTCTCCGAGTGGTCAATATCTATACGCATCTTATTTTACCAGTGGTTTTTTTTTAGAAGGTGGTGTAGTACAATATGATTTGTTTGCAGACACAATAGAAGAGACTATAGCTTCTAAACATGTTTTGTTTGAAAACCCAAACGAGATATTTGGTGCCATGCAGTTAGCGCCAGATGGTAATATTTATATAACTAAGGTAGATAGTCCTTTTTTAGATTTTATTGAGGCACCAAATGAAGCCGATAATTCAGCAGATTATATTCCAAATGGAATAAACTTAGGTGGTCGAAATTCGGTTTTTGGTTTACCATCCTTTATACAACCATTTTTTGATGCTTCGTTTACTTCAAATAACTTGTGTATAGGTACTGAAACAGAATTTACGGCACTAATACCAGGTGATTTTAATTCTGTTTTTTGGGATTTTGGTGACGGTACAACCTCTAATGAGGTAAACCCGAGTCATAGTTATCAAGGTTTAGGTGACTATTCGGTTACTATGACACTAGTAACGCCTTTAAATACTTATACAGAGACACAGGTTATTACTATTTATGAAGGATTTATGGCAGATAATTTGCTAATAGCACAATGTAGCGATGGTAATGAAGATGGTGTGGCTGTATTTAGTCTTCAGAGCTATATAGACGATTTATATATTACAGCGAGCTTAACTAATGTAAATCTTAGACATGTTCAATTTTTTGAAGACCACGAGTTAACAATTCCAATTGATGGTTCTTATTATGAAAATACCAGTAACCCACAAATTATTTATGCAGAAGTTGCGCACCCAGTATCAAAATGTATTTCAATTTCAGAAATTACTTTAGAGATTGTAAACTCTCAAATAGATACTGTTTTTTTAGAAGCTTGTAATGCAGACGATAATAGTGGTTTTGCTGCATTCGACTTGTCAAATATAAGTCTTCAAGTAGCTAATGAAATACCTTTAAATGCCTCATTAAGTTATTATTTAACCTACACAGAAGCACTTTTGCAACAAAACGCGCTTCCAAATAATTTTACAAATACAATAGCTAATGCACAAGATATATTTATGCGTATAGAGAGCGATGCTGTTTGTTACGGCATTAATGAAGTTTCCCTTTTAGTTAAAGAATCTGTGGTGCTGTTAGATTCTGAAACTGTCTTTTATTGTAGTACAGTTTTTCCGCAAAAAATTGTTTTAGATGCAGGTGTTTTAACGTCTAATACTGACGATATGCTTATATATAGTTGGTCTAATGGTGAAACAACTGAGCAGATAGAAGTAAACACTTTAGGAGATTTTACGGTTAGTGTAACTAACAACAAAGGATGTGTGTCTGAACGAACAATTAAGGTTTTACCTGCAGAATTTCCAATAATAACGTCTGTAGATGTATTAGATTTTTCTAGTAATAATACTGTAGTGGTTAATGTATTTGGTGATGGTAGTTTTGAATATTCTTTAGATAATAGTAACGGGCCTTATCAATCTTCAAATACCTTTAGTAACGTATTGCCGGGTGCGCATAGTGTTTATGTTAAAGATTTAAATAAAGATTGCGGTATTGCAGTACAAGAAATTTTGGTCTATGGCTATCCTAAATTCTTTACACCAAATAACGATTCTAAAAACGACACATGGGAAATTAAGGGCTTTTCAACTTTTAACCCTTCAACAGTAGTAGTTTCAATTTATAACAGATATGGTAAATTATTAGCTGTTCTTAATTCTAGCAATCTACGTTGGGATGGTGTTTATAATGGTAATGTATTGCCAACAGACGACTATTGGTTTACAGTTAAATTATTAGATGGTAGAACATTTAGTGGTCACTTTACGTTAAAGAACTAGGTGTTTTTTTGATGATTTAAAATTGAAAAAAGTTTTTTTTAAACAGCTAAAATCTAACAGAGGTATAATTACCAACCGCCAGAGGCGCCTCCGCCACCAAAACTTCCACCACCAAAACCACCACCAAAACCGCCTCCACTAGAGCTTCCTCCAAAACCTCCAAACCCTCCAGATGATGAACCGCGAGAATAACTACCACGCCCCATATTACTTAGAATTATAGCTTCAAGAATACTTTTACCCTGAGACCTATTGCCACGATTACCACCACCTTTGCCGCCATGGCTTTTAGATATGGCTACAATAAAAATAATAAATATGATAAATAGAAAGATGAAAATCTCTACAGGGAAATCTGACGAATTTTGTTGTTTATTGCCCTGATATTCTCCACTGAGTACTTTAAAAACAGAGTTCACTCCATTTTCTAATCCACCAGCATAATTGTTACGCTTAAAATAGGGTATTATGTCGCGTTCTATAATACGCTTACTCATAGCGTCGGTGAGTAAATGTTCTACACCTTTCCCAGAGTTAATACCAATTTTACGATCGTTTTTTGCTAGTAAAATAAGTACACCATTATCATTGTCTGCTTGTCCGATACCCCATTTTTCGCCCCATTGTGCACCTAAGTAATTTATATATTCACCTTCGGTAGAGGCAATTATAGCTACAACAATTTGTGTTGAGGTTGTGTCGGCATAACGTCTAAGTTTTAGGTTTAAATTGGTGCTGTCTAGTTTAGAAAGCAAACCTGTATAATCATAAACAAAATGTTGTTTTGAGTCTTTAGGTTTATCTGGTATTTTATATTGTGCAAAACACGTTGATGTACCTATTAATAATAGGATAAGAATTAGTCTTGAAGCGCTATGTTTTATAGTTTGCATTAGCCTTTAGAAATTGTGTTTTCTATTTCGTCTTTGTCACCAAGCTTCCAAGGAAAATATGTTTTTAATACGTCGCCAGCTTCTGTAATACCATTTATCAGTCCTTGTTTAAAATTGCCCGATTTAAATTGTTGTTGAATATGATCTCTTGTAGAGTCCCAAAATCCTGAACCAACTTTATTGTTAATACCTTGGTCACCCAAAATAACAAAGGCTTTATTATCTACAGAAACGTAAATAAGTACACCATTTTGCGCTTTAGTATTATCCATTTTAAGTGTATAAAACACATCTAGAGCGCGTTCATAAATATCTATATTACAAGACTGTTCTATGTGTACTCTAATTTCGCCAGAGGTTTTAGACTCCGCTAATCTAATGGTTTTAACGATTTCCTCTTCATCAGTTTTGGTTAGGAAATCTTCAATATTAGGCATAATTTATTCTAGTTAAATTCAAAGTTAACATCTGGTGCATTTTCACTTCCTGGATCTGCTTTATAGCGCGGCATTTCTTCAAAACCGAATGCGCTGGCTAATAATTTACCCGGGAATTTAGTGGTGTGCTTGTCGTAAATATTTACTTTTTCATTAAAGCGATCTCTAGCAATATTAATTCTGTTTTCAGTCCCTTCGAGTTGACTCTGTAATTCTAAAAAGTTTTGATTAGCTTTTAATTCTGGGTAACGTTCTACAGAAACTAATAGTTTAGATAAAGCACCGCTTAAACCGCTTTGGGCTTGCTGAAACTGAGCCATGTTGTCTGCTGTTAATTTGCTAGCATCTATTGTCGTAGATGTTGCTTTTGCTCTTGCCTCAATAACTTCTCTTAACGTTGTTCTTTCAAAATCTGCAGCACCTTGTACTGTTTTAATAAGATTACCAATAAGGTCATTTCTTCTTTGGTAAGAACTTTCTACGTTAGACCAAGCTGTTTTTGCGTCAGCTTCATATTCTACAGCTGTATTATTAAATCCTACTCCCCATTGATAAACGACGAGAGCTAATAAAGCTATTACTATTACTGGGATTAACCATTTTTTCATAATAAATGTGTTTTAAAGTTGATTTTTAATTTTAGTGAGTTGTTCTCTAATATCTTCAAGCTTGTCAATAATTTCAAATTTTTCTAAAGCTTGTTTTTTTTCTTCTTTTAAATGTGTTTTAGCACCTTCTAGAGTAAAGCCACGTTCTTTTACTAAGTGGTATATAAATTTTAAATTCTTAATATCCTCTGGTGTAAACTTACGGTTGCCTTTAGCATTTTTCTTTGGTTTTAGCACATCAAACTCTTTTTCCCAAAAACGAATTAGAGAGGTGTTAACCTTAAAGGCTTCGGCAACTTCACCAATGCCATAATATCTTTTTTCTGGTAAATTTATGTGCATATTAATCTAGAGATTGGTTTTCTAATGATGCTTTCTTTAATAATTTATCAAATTCTAAAGCAGATAAGTTGCCATAGTAAAAGTTAATAGGGTTAATTCTTTCATTATCTTTAAAAACTTCATAATGAAGATGAGGAGCCTCTGATCTGCCTGTACTACCAACAAAACCTATTAAATCGCCACGTTTAACCTTTTGGTTTACTCTAACGTTGTACTTGTACAGGTGTGCATACAAAGACATGTAGCCGTACCCATGGTCTATCCTAATATGGTTTCCGTAGCCTGTAGAACCATTATCTGCTCGTTTTACAACACCATTGCCAGACGCATATACGGGTGTGCCTCTTGGCGCTGTAAAATCCATGCCATAATGAAATTTTCTAACTTTAGTAAACGGGTCAGTTCTGTAACCATAGCCAGAAGCCATACGTGTTAAGTTAACATTGCTTACCGGTTGTATAGCAGGTATAGCTTCTAAAAATTTCTCTTTATCGTTTGCAAGTTTTGCGATTTCATCTAACGATTTAGATTGTACCACAATAGCTTTTTCTAAGATGTCTAAGCGCTTACTACTTTCTGCAATTAATTGCGAATTATCAAAGCCCTCAAATTTTTTATATCTATTTACTCCACCAAAACCTGCACGTCGCTGTTCTTTTGGTATGGGGTTGGCTTCAAAATACAGTCTGTAAATGGCATTATCACGTTCTTCTACGTTTTCTAAAGCCGTAATTGCATCATCCATACGCTTGTTTAATAACTCGTATTGTAATTGTGCATTTTGAAGCTCGCGTGACAGTTGGCGTTCTTTTGGAGATTGAATGTATTGACTCACAATAAAAAATGACAAAAAGCCAAATAAAGCCGCAGCCACTAAAAATACACTAGCGTACTTAAATGTTGTTCTCTTTTTACGCTTTATCTTTCGGTAAGATAGCGTTTCTGCATCATAATAATATTTTACCTTAGCCATGTTCGAATTTATACTATTTTTGCAGCCAATAAGCACAGCATTCTATGTTTATGTATTGGCATAACGACCAAATATAAAAATTGTTTTGCAATTGTGGTAATTATAAGAAGCTATTATAACATATATGAAGTCTCAAGAAATACGTAGAAAATTTTTAAGCTTTTTTGAAGCAAAGGAGCATCTCATAGTACAGTCTGCACCAATGGTCTTAAAAGACGATCCTACCTTAATGTTTGTAAACTCTGGTATGGCACCTTTTAAAGAATACTTTTTAGGGAATTCTGATCCGAAAAAAAATAGGATTGCAGATTCGCAAAAATGTCTTAGAGTTTCTGGTAAGCATAACGATTTAGAAGAAGTTGGTTACGATACTTACCATCATACGCTTTTTGAAATGTTAGGGAATTGGAGTTTTGGTGATTACTTTAAAAAAGAAGCTATTGCTTGGGCTTGGGAGTTGCTTGTAGATGTCTACGGTATAGATAAAGATATTTTGTATGTCACTGTTTTTGAAGGTAGTGAAGATGCTGATAATTTAGATATGGATACCGATGCTTATAATATTTGGAAAGAATTTATTTCTGAAGATCGTATTCTTAAAGGTAATAAAAAAGATAATTTCTGGGAAATGGGTGAGCAAGGCCCTTGCGGACCTTGTAGCGAAATACACGTAGATATTCGCTCTAAAGAAGAAAAAGAAAAAGTAGACGGAAAGACTTTGGTAAACATGGACCATCCACAGGTTGTAGAAATCTGGAATCTGGTATTTATGCAATACAACCGTAAAGCCAATGGCACTCTAGAAACTTTGCCAAATAAGCATATAGATACTGGTATGGGCTTTGAGCGTTTGTGTATGGTTTTACAAGGTGTACAATCTAACTACGATACTGATGTTTTTATACCAATTATTAGAGAAATTGAAGCCATTACAAATAATGATTATGGTAAAGATGAAAAAGCAGATGTTGCCATTCGTGTAATCTCTGACCATGTTAGAGCGGTAGCGTTTTCTATAGCAGATGGCCAATTGCCAAGTAATACAGGTGCTGGTTATGTAATACGTAGAATTTTAAGAAGAGCGATACGTTACGGGTTTACATTTTTAGATAAAAAAGAACCTTTTATATACCGTTTGGTTGATGTTTTAAGTAAAAAAATGGGACAAGCATTTCCCGAATTAAAAGCGCAAAAACAACTTATAGAAAATGTAATTAAAGAAGAAGAAGCGTCATTTTTAAGAACATTAGATCAAGGTTTAGTTTTGTTAAATCGTATTGTAGAAGAAACAAAAAGTGATACGGTCTCTGGTGAAAAAGCTTTTGAGCTTTATGATACTTATGGCTTTCCTATAGATTTAACAGCTTTAATTTTATCTGAAAAGAATTTAAAATTAGATGAAGAAGGTTTTAATACCCATTTAGAGAAACAAAAGAAACGCTCTAGAGCAGCAAGCGAAATGTCTACCGAAGATTGGACAATTTTGGTTGATGATGCTGTACAAGAATTTGTGGGTTACGACGCTTTAGACGCTAACATAAAAATTACAAGATATAGAAAAGTAACCTCTAAGAAAGATGGCGAAATGTATCAGTTGGTTTTTAATCTAACCCCGTTTTATGCCGAAGGTGGTGGGCAAGTAGGTGATAAAGGCTATTTACAGCACGCACACGGAGATGTTGTTTATATTATTGATACTAAGAAAGAGAATAACGTTGTTATACATTTTACTAAAACTCTACCAGATAATTTAAACCAAACATTTAAAGCAGTTGTAGATAATAAACAACGCCATCGTACAGAATGTAACCATACAGCAACGCATTTGCTACACCAAGCATTAAGAGAAGTACTTGGTGAGCATGTAGAACAAAAAGGATCTGCAGTGCACTCTAAATATTTACGTTTTGATTTTTCTCATTTTTCTAAACTTACGGTAGAAGAATTAAGAGATGTTGAGAACTTTGTTAATGCGCGAATAGAAGATAAATTAGCATTACAAGAACATAGAAGCGTGCCTATGGAAAAAGCAATAGCAGATGGTGCAATGGCTTTATTTGGTGAAAAGTATGGTGATGCTGTAAGAACAATTAGATTTGGACAATCTATTGAATTATGTGGTGGGACACATGTAGATAATACAAGTGATATTTGGCATTTTAAAATTACATCAGAGAGTGCAGTTGCCTCTGGTATTAGACGTATTGAAGCTATTACAAATGATGCAGTGAAAGATTTTTATTTTGAAAATAACAGAGCTTATTTTGAAATGAAAGACTTACTTAACAATGCTAAGCAACCTGTAAAAGCCTTACAAAACCTACAAGAGGAAAATTCAGATTTAAAAAAGCAAATTGAAAATCTGTTAAAAGATAAAGCGAAAAATATTAAAGGTGAGCTTAAGAGTGAAATTTCAGAAATTAATGGAGTTCAGTTTTTAGCTAAAAAATTAGACTTAGATGCTAGCGGCATTAAAGATGTTTGTTTTGAATTAGGAAGTCAGTTTGATAATTTGTTTTTAGTGTTTGGTGCCGAATCTAATGGTAAAGCCGTTTTAACTTGCTATATTTCTAAAGAATTAGTGACTAGTAAAGGCTTAAATGCTGGTGCTATTGTTAGAGAATTAGGAAAACATATACAAGGTGGTGGCGGAGGTCAGCCGTTCTTTGCAACCGCAGGAGGTAAAAATCCGGCAGGAATTGCTGAGGCTTTACAGAACGCTAAAAATTATATATAAAGCTAGATTGAATTTACAAACCAAAATAACACTGCAAAAACAAGCGTACAATCACATTGATTATAACTCTAACGTGTTACTTTTTGGTTCGTGTTTTTCTGAAAATATTGGTAATAAGTTTAATTACTTTAAGTTTCAATCTAATATAAATCCGTTTGGTATATTATTTCATCCTTTAGCTATTGAAACACTTATAACAAGAGCTATAAATAAAACTTATTATGCTGAGGATGATTTGTTTTTTCAAAACGAACAATGGTGTTGTTTAGATGTACACTCAAAGTTTAATACAACGTCTAAAACAGAACTGCTTAAAGCATTAAATAGTCAAATTGATAAGACTTATGATGCTTTGCATAAGACGACTCATATTTTTGTTACATTAGGTACAAGTTGGGTTTATAGACATATAGCAACAGATGCTATTGTAGCTAATTGTCATAAACTACCACAAAAACAGTTTTTAAAAGAATTGCTTAGTGTAGAAGATAGTACTGCTGCCTTAGAGGCAATCATTACTTTGGTGCGTGGTATAAATGCTGATGTAAATTTTGTGTTTACACTATCTCCTGTACGCCATATTAAAGATGGTTTTGTTGATAATGCTAGAAGTAAAGCACATTTACTAACAGCAATACACCACGTTGTAGATATTAGAAATGGTTTGTGTTATTTTCCGTCTTATGAAATTATGATGGATGAACTGCGCGACTACAGATTCTATAATGAAGATATGTTACATCCTAGCCCAACGGCTATAGATTATATTTGGAATAAATTTGAAGCCACTTGGTTATCTGAAGATGCTCAAAAAACCCTTCAGACAGTAACTTCAATTCAATCAAAGAAAGCACACCGCCCTTTTAATAGTGATTCTAAAGCGCATCAAGACTTCCTTAATAAGCTTAACTTAGAGATAAAAGATTTAAAGCTTAGACATCCTCATATCTGTTTTTCTTAACTATAAATTGTAGAAAATTATTTGTTTTAATACGTGTTGCCCACAATTATGAAAAAAATTCGAACACAATTAATATTACTTACTTTTTTGATAATTTCACTAAATGGATTTACTCAAGAAGTAGAGTTTTTCAATGCAGACGGATTTTTTTCAATCGGAACGCAATCAAATCGAACTTCTTCAATAACGTTAATAGACATTGACAAAGATGGAGATTTAGATGCACTTATAGCTAATGGAAGACATTGGGCAGAACAAAATTATATTTACTACAATGACGGAAATGGATATTTCAAATTAGCCCAACCCATTGGGAAATTTCTTGACGCTTCTTATTCTGTAAAAAGTGCCGATTTAAACAATGATGGATTTATGGATATTGCAGTAGCTAATGACAACATTCAGAATAAAATATATTTTGGTTCAGCCAATCAAAATTTTGATAAAGAAATTTCTTTTGGCTCAATATCACCTTCACGGAATCTTGAAATTGCAGATATTGACAATGATGGGGATTTTGACCTAATACTCTCAAATAGAAAAGCCAAAAACGAAATTTGCTTAAACGATGGAAAAGGTAACTTTAAAAATAGCATCACTTATGGTAACCAATCTGACCAAACAATTCAAACTAAAGTTGTAGATATAAACAAAGATGGATTTTTGGACTTAATTACAGCAGAACGAAAGAGTAAAACTAAAGTTTTTATAAATGACGGAAAACAGAATTTTTCAAAAGTAATTGAATTTGGTAATGAAGAAGATGAATCTCGTTCTATTGACATTGCAGATTTTGACAATGACGGATTTTTAGATGTCGTAATAGGAAATTTAGGTTCAAAAAATAGTATTTATTTTGGCGACAAAAATTTGAGTTTTAAAAGAGTTTATGATTTCAAATCAGAACATTCAACTTATTCGATTAAAGTATCTGACTTGAACAAGGACGGATATCTAGACATTGTTGAAGGGAATTCGGAGGAACGAAACTATGTTTATTTAGGTCAAGAAAATGGTGAATTTATAGAAATTGGTTTGCGAGAAGACTTAAAAGACGATACTTATAATATAGAAATTGGAGATTTAAATAACGATGGATTTCCAGACATTATAGAATCGAATTCTGGAACTTGGAATTTATATTACATAACTCGGAAGAAATAATTGTGGGTAATACCGTATATAATTTATGGCTTTGGTTTTAAAGTCAGTGTATTAAGACTACACTATTAGAGGGTTTAACTTTTAAATCACCCATTTGTCGAAAAACGAAGATACTACTCAAAAAAAATTATAACTTCTTTAAGCTATTAATCAATTTCTAAAAAACATCAACCATTAACTTAGTGCAGAAGTACTAGTTTTAGTTGGTGTTTTTTTAATTTATTTTATATAGGCTGTCAAGTCAATTTCTATAAACTTTGCCTTTTTGTAATTGAATTCTGATAAGTTTAGTTCTGTTGTATAATAAAGTTTTTTGTTAGATAATATAAATGGATCACCTTGGTTTGCTCCAAGTTTAAATTCTTTTTTATTTATTACAAAATGATGGTTAAAACCTTTAGTTAAAAATTGCTTATTTATCCCTGTCCAATAATGAGTTAATTCAAAATTCTTATCCAAAGAATAAACATAGTAATCTATCGAATCACTCTTAGTGCTAAATTGAGTCCTGTAAATTTCTTTTAATTCAGATGAGAGCTGATTAAAAGTCAATTCTTTTTTTTCTTTTTTATCCAAGTCAATTTCTCCACTACAAGCAGTTAGCACCAAAATAGAGATTACTACTAAGATATTTTTTTTCATATTTTAAATGGTAGCTTAATGGATTAAAAACTCAATAAACTCATATGCTACTAGCCATCAACCCTCACACTACTAGGAACTAGCTTTGTGTAATCTCCATTATTTCTAATAACATCGCGTACAATAGAAGACGAAATGTAAGACGTACTAGCTGCAGTTAATAAAAATACGGTTTCTATAGGTGCTAAATCTCTGTTGGTGTGTGCAATAGCTTTTTCGAATTCAAAATCGGCAGGATTTCTAAGTCCTCTTAAAATAAATTCTACATTATTTTTCAAGCAAAAATCTACAGTCAGTCCTTTGTAAGTGACTACTTTTATTTTAGGCTCATCTATAAAAGCAGCCTCTATAAATTGCTGGCGTTCTTCTAAAGAAAACATATATTTTTTATCAGCATTAATACCAATCGCAACAATAACCTCGTCAAACAGTTTTATACTACGTTTTATAATATCGTAATGCCCTAAGGTAATAGGGTCAAAAGATCCCGGAAATATTGCTCTTTTCATAGTTGCTTTCTGATAAAGGAAGTTTATTATACACTTTGCCAAAGATAAGAATTAAGAAATTGAGTGCGTTATTCAAAAAAAAATTAATGGTGATTTGTTAATTCGTCAATGCCTCTTCAATAGCATTGCCAAACAAGTTTTGCATGCTAATACCTGCAGCAGCGGCTTGTTGAGGTAAAATACTTTCTTTAGTTAAGCCAGGTACAGTATTAACTTCGAGCAAGTAAGGTTCGTCGTTTTTAAAAATAAATTCACTTCTGCTAAAACCACTCATGCCTAATATTTTATAAATCTTTTTTGCAACGATTTCTGTTTTTTGTTGGTAATCTTTAGAAATTCGCGCAGGTGTTATTTCTTGAGACTTGCCCTCGTACTTAGCTTGGTAATCAAAAAAGTCGTTTTCAGATACAATTTCTGTAATTGGTAGCACTATGGTTTCCCCTTTATAAGAAATGACACCAACAGACACTTCAACACCATCTAAAAATTGCTCTATAATAATTTCATTATCTTCTTTAAATGAGTTTTTAATAGCAGCCTTTAAATTTTCCTTTTTATACACTTTAGAAATTCCGAAACTACTACCAGCTTTATTTGCTTTAACAAAACAAGGCAAACCTACTTTAGCAATTATTGCAGTCTCATTAATAGTATCGCCAAGATTTAAGCAATAACTTTCAGCAGTCTTAATACCATGAGGTTTTAGCGTGGCAAGCAAATCGCGTTTATTAAAAGTTAGCGCCGCTTGGTACATATTACAACTGGTTTGGGGCATGCCTATTAGTTTAAAATACGCTTGCATATAGCCATCCTCACCAGGTGCACCATGTATCGCATTAAAAACACAATCAAACGTAATTTTTGTATCATTTACCAAAACCGAAAAATCATTTTTATCTATTTCAAATTCTTCATTTGTATCATTTACATAAACCCATTTGTTTTTAAATATATGTATACGATAAGTGTTGTAACTCTCTTTGTCTAAAGCATCGTAAACAACGTTGCCACTCTTTAATGAGATCTTATATTCACTAGAATAACCTCCCATTATAATTGCAATATTTTTTTTCATTATCTAGGTTAAAAAGCTGTAATGTAAAAGTATCATTTATTTTTATGCAACAAACATTATTATTGTAATTAGCACCTGTAGAATTTCTTTAATGTACAGTAAATTGCTGTTTTATTCTTAACTTAAGAGCAACCATAAACTAAATGTGCAGTGAATACGTATATAAATTTTATTGCGTTATATATTTTCTTAGTTTTGTCATCAATTATTTAGCTTATGAGTTTTGTTAAATTTATTACCAGCAAAGTGTTTTTTAAGCAATTAGCATTAGCTATTGTTGCTGTTGTAGTTTTGTGTTTTATCGTTTTAAAATGGTTAAACATTACGACCAATCATAACGAGTTTGTAATAGTACCAGACCTAAAAGGTAAATCTGTAGAGACCGTTAAAATAGAACTAAAAGATAATAATTTAGCATTTAAGCTTCAAGATTCGGCAAATTTTAATCCTAATTACCCAAAATACTCTGTTATAGAGCAAAGCCCAAAAGCAGGAGAGAAGGTTAAAGAAAACCGAAAAATATACCTCATAACCAATCCATCAGGTTACCGTAAAGTTACGGTGCCTAACGTATTAAAACGCACACTCAGACAAGCAAGACCACAGCTAGAGGCTCTAGAATTTAAAATAGGAAATATTACCTTTAAAGATGCAATTGGCGAAGGCGTAATGTCTATGTCTCACAAAGGAAAACCACTTAAACCAGGCGACGTATTACCATTAACATCTAAAATAGATTTAGTTGTAGGCAATGGTAAATTATAGTCCAAAATATAATGACTAACATATCAGATCAATCAAAAGCAGAAGATGAGCGTTACGAGCACTTCACTTTTAAAGTAGATAAAGGGCAAAGTCCTCTGCGTATAGATAAATTTTTAATTAACTGTATAGAGAATATTACACGAAGCAAAATTCAGAATGCCGCTAAAGACGGTGGTATTTTGGTTAATGATCTCTCTGTAAAATCTAACTATAAAGTAAGACCACACGATATAATATCTGTTACTTTTGAGCATCCTTCTTACGAGCAATTATTGGTAGCAGAAGATATGCCACTAGACATTGTTTATGAAGATGATGACCTTTTAGTCGTTAATAAACCAGCAGGCATGGTGGTGCATCCTGGGCATGGTAATTACTCAGGCACATTAATAAACGGTCTTATTTTTCATTTCGATAATCTACCAAACAACTCTAGCGACAGACCAGGTTTGGTACATCGTATAGATAAAGATACCACAGGCCTTTTAGTTGTAGCAAAGACTGAACTAGCCATGACGCACCTCTCTAAGCAATTTGCAGATAAAACTAGCGAACGCGAGTACGTAGCATTAGTTTGGGGCAATGTAGAAGAAGACGAAGGTACCATAGACGCACACATTGGGCGCCATCCCAAAAACAGGTTGCAAAATACAGTGTTCTTAGATGACGAGATTCATAATGGTAGGCCAGCTGTAACACACTTTAAAGTTTTAGAACGTTTTGGTTACGTAACTTTGGTAAGTTGCAAGTTAGAAACAGGCCGTACGCACCAAATCCGTGTGCACCTTAAACATATTGGCCATACGCTGTTTAATGACGAACGTTACGGTGGCGAGCGCATCTTAAAAGGCACCACATTTACCAAATACAAGCAATTTGTAGACAACTGTTTTAAAGTGTTACCAAGACAAGCATTACACGCAAAAACCTTAGGTTTTGAGCACCCAACCACAAAAGAATTTATGAAGTTCTCTACAGACGTACCACAAGATATGGTACAATGTATAGAAAAATGGAGGCACTACGCCCAACACGCTACAGATTAATTACAAGTGGGCGTTTTATAAGTTTTGCGAGGTTTTTAATACCTCGCAAAACTTATAACCAGGCTTTACACTATATCTCTGGCAAAAAAAGCCAGAGGATGCCGTTGCAATCCTTAACGCAGCCTATCATTAGGTTATTACTTCTATAGGCATAGTTTATAATACCATCATTAAAAGGTTTATAATAGGGTTTACATTACTGTAAATTCATAGTACTTTTGTAATCTAAATTATTTCTGTTTAAAAAACCAAAAGCGCTTTTTTATGAAACTCGTATTATCACCTGCAAAATCTTTAGATTATGATTCTAAGTTACCAACAACTAAAACTACAGAGAATTGGTTTTTGGCAGAAGCATCGCATTTAAATAAGTTACTAAAAAAGAAATCTGCAAAAGACTTATCTAAACTAATGCATATTTCAGATAATTTAGGGCAACTAAATTATGAGCGTAACCAAGCGTGGCAATTGCCATTTACCCAAGATAATGCAAGGCAGGCCATCTATGCGTTTAGTGGCGATGTGTATAAAGGTATAGACGCCTACACTATAGATACAAAAAAGCTAGCTAAAGTAGAAGACACAGTTAGGATTATATCTGGGCTCTATGGTGTTTTAAAACCATTAGATTTAGTACAGCCTTACCGTTTAGAAATGGGAACAAAAATGCTAGTTGGTAAAAATAAAAATCTGTACGAATTTTGGCAAAAAAAAGTAACACAAGCCCTAAATGATGAGTTAGAGGCTAACGAACTTTTTTTAAATTTAGCAAGTAATGAGTACTTTAAAGCCATAGACACAAAAGCCTTAAAGGTACCAGTTGTTAATGTTGCTTTTAAAGAATTTAAAGGAGATAAATACAAAATTGTAGCCATATTTGCGAAACGTGCCAGAGGTTTAATGACCCGTTATATTATAGATACAGATGCCAAAACTATAGATGATATAAAAGCATTTAATTACGATAAATACGGCTTTAGCGATGAGTTATCTTCTGAGAATGAGTTGGTTTTTACCAGATAAATCGTATATTTAATAGACTAATTTTCTTAAATGTATTATTACCTTATAGTGGCGTTGCAGGCGTATTGTATTTATCATGCGTATAAAAATGAAAAGCCTTATTATTGGTATTTTTTAATATTTTTTATTCCTGTGTTTGGCTCATTGCTATACATTATTACTCAGGTGTACAATCAAAATGATGCTGAGAAACTTCAAAACGAACTTACCTCAATAATCAACCCAACAAAAAATATTAAAGATTTAGAAAAGAAGCTAGAGTTTTCAGATACTTATGCCAATAGAATAGATTTGGCAGATGCATATGTTCAAAATAACGACATGCATAACGCTATAATCAATTATAAACTTACTTTAAAAGATACAGATCAAAATCCATTATATGCAAAACAACGTTTGGTGTTGTGTTACTTTCAACTTAAAGATTATGTTGGTGTTTTAGAACATGCAGAAGCTATAAAAGATAAAACAGAATTTAAGGGCTCCAAACAACAATTTTGTTACGGTTTAGCTCTAAAAGAATTGGGTAAATTAGATGAGGCTGAGGTAGAATTAAAACAGATTGATAGACCATTTTCTAATTACGATGAGCGTTTAGAACTTGCTAAACTTTATTTAGAAAGTAGTAGAACTTCCGAAGCTAAAACATTATTACAAGATATTTCTGAAGAGTCTCACCACATGACGAAGCCAAATCAGCGCATCTATAGAGCTACAATAGTAGAGGTAGAGCGTTTGTTAAAAACACTTTAACGCATTTTTTTTGAGACCCACGTTGTGTTTTAAAATACGTCTGTGTGTTTTACAACGGTTCTGGCTATGCGCTCTGTCCCGAAGGGAATTGAGTATAGGTGTTGTTGTAGCTCTTTTTTATTTTTCCATTGGTTCAAATGTGAACTGCTCACTTCTTGTCCCTATTCTGAGCAGAATTTTGAGATAGTCAAAATCTTTAAGGTCAAAAGGAACCTTTTCATTTTTATCCCATTCATTACCTTTATTCAAGCCTTTGCGAAGTTTTGCTCGATATATCTTTTTTCCAACGTAATAAATCTCTTCGGTCCACCCCATTTTCAAGGGAATATTTAACCACTCATTTTTAAGCCTGTCTATGAATTCTTTGGTCATGAAAAGTGAGGTTTCCATTCTTCTTGATTTTGGCTTGAATTCCGGATCAGTCGTAAAGTGTGATAGCCAAATATTATTTTTTGTCTCATCAATGCCTCCAAAATGAATGTCATATAAAGTCTCGTCATCATCGGGACGCATAAAATGAAAAGTTATTTTGACATTATTTTTAGGATTAGCTGAACGGACTTCATATTTAATATCGTCCTTGTCAACTTCGATTTTAAATAATTCAGTGTTACCAAATCGTTCTAAAATCCATTCTCTCCAATTTCCGTATTTGTTTTCCATTTTAATGAGCTACAACTTTTGTGTATGGTTAGTTGCGAGTTTAAGGATTTAAATGAGCAAATAAATAACAGAAAGAATATTCCATAGGAATTTTCCAGATAAGCACTTGCCAAAACAATTAATTATGTATAGTGTTGTGTTTAGTTATTTTATTTTTCAGTTCAATAAATTCAGTTTTTTTACAAGAAACAATGGCAAAGATTGAATTCTGTATGTTGAATTCACAAGTGGTTTCAGAATTGTCGGTTTTCCATATTCAAATTCCAGTTTTAATTCAGATTCTAAATATTTAAAAATTTGGTGATTACATTTTATTTCTCCCTCAAACCAATTAGTCCAGCCAAACAGTATGTGTTTAAATCCTTTTCTTAATATCAAAAAATCGTCATCAATTCCAGCGTCAAATCCGTAATATTTGGCAGTAACTATCCAACCTCTTTTTCTTAATTCAGATATTATTTCATTCCACTTTTTAGTTTTAATATTTATTGCAGTTTTTCTCAAGTTTAATTGAACGTTTTATTCCTTTTTTTTCTTGAGTTAGTTGAGTAATTGTAAACAACAAACAGCTATAATTACAGCGTATAATTATAGCTATCTGTATGAGTATTACTCGTTTTTACTGCTATTTAACAAGATAGCTTTTCCAAAACCTAAGTCTTCTAATTTATCTAATTGTGTGGCGGCATCGCCAACAATTAAGTAAATCATTTGGTTTGGTTTAATGTAATTTTTAATTAAAATTTTAACATCAGCAACGGTAAGATCTTTTACAATAGTTTCGCGTTGTTTTGCATAATTATCTTCAAACCCATAATTACTAATATTACTTAGCATATTTAGTTTTGCGCCTAAAGTTTCAAAAGCTCTAGCTGTACTTTTTATGGTAAAGCCTTTGGTAACCTCTAGATCGTTAGCGTTAAAATCTGTTCCATAATTTTCTAAAATAGATTTTACTAAACTAGCAGATTCGTAGGTAACGTTGGTTCTAACTCCACTACTTATTCCAAATTCACCTTTGTGTTTTGTACCTGAAAATCGTGAGCGAATACCGTACGTATAGCCTTTTCCTTCTCGCAACTCTTGTGTAAGAATAGAGGCAAAGCCACCACCACCTAAACGGTAGTTCATTACTGTGGCAGGGTAGTAGTCTTTATCTGTAACCTTTAGCGCCGGATAACCAAAATTAATAATAGATTGTTTTGCTCCTGGTACATCGTAAAAATACACTTGAGAGTGTTCAGGGTATAATGGCATTGGTAATTCTGGTAATACTACATCTTTAGTTTCCCATTGGGTATTTATCTTGTCTAAAGCCTTAATTACAACAGCTTCTTTAATAGCACCAACCACATGCATCTTAGCTAATTGTGGACTTAAGTTGGTTGTGTAGTAATTTTGTAAATCTAATAGGGTAATGGCTGAAACGGAAGCTTCAGAACCGCTATTGTTGTAAGCTAAAATATTATTATCACCATAAAGTAGTTTGGAGAAGGCGTTATCTGCAATACTATTAGGGTTTGCTTTACTACGTTGTATACCGCTAATTGTGCTTTGTTTAAGAAGTTCAAATTCCTTTTCGTCCCAACGTGGTTCTAATAAAATTTCGGTTACCAATTGCATGGTGGTATCAAAGTGCTTAGATAATGTTGTCCCAGAGATGGTAATGTTGTCATCTGTAGCATAGGCGTTAATTTGGGCCCCTAAGCTTGCGATAGCATTTTCTAATTCTTCTGGTGTTTTAGTTTTGGTGCCCTTGGTCATAAGACGCGCTAAAAGGTTAGATACACCAACTTTATCTTTATGTTCTAGTAATAAGCCTCCATCAATTTGGATTTCAAATTCTACTAATGGGACTTCAGTATTTTCTATACCATATACTTTTATGCCAGAAGCTAAATCACGTTTCCAAACCCTTGGTATATTAAGTTCTGGGCTCTTACCATATTCTGGTTCTATACTCCTATCAAAGCTACTTGGTGTTTTTTGGTAAGTAGCAGTTAAACTAGGATCAAAAGATTCTTCTGCTCCTTCAATTATCTTTTCTTCAGCAACATTAGCTAATTGAGAATTGTTTAAAATAAGATTTATTTCACCTTTTGGTACAAAACTCGTAGCAACGTAGTTTCTATCCTTTACATACGTGTTATAAACACGCATTACATCTTCTGGTGTAACGGCTAAAATATTTTTTACATCTTCATTAATAAAACCAGGATCGCCTGCAAAAATCTCGTATTGTGCCAGTTGAAAGCCTTTGCCTAATACACTAGACAGGCCACTGTAAAAATTTGTTTCTTGTCCGGCTTTAATGCGGTTTAAGTCCGTTGTGGAGATGCCGTTTAGTTCAAAATCTTTTAATCCGTCTGCTATAGCTGCAGCTACGGTGTTTAAATCGGTTTGATTAAAAGCGGTAACGCTCAGCATTAATTGGCCTGCAATTTCAGAGGCGTTTTGGTACATACTTATATTGCTTGTTAGTTGCTGGTCTTCAACTAATATTTTATACAGTGGTGCTTTTTTTCCACGGGTTAGGTATTGCGATAATACACTTAAGGCATAAGAGTCTGGGTGGTATTCGTGTACAGAAGGCCAAGTCATACTTAATCTTGGTGCGCGTGCAAAATTATCTTCGTAAAATAAACGCTTAGATGCTTTTAGTGTAACGGGTTGTTTTTTTATTTTAGGAATCGCTTCACCCTTAGGGATTTCGTCAAAGTACTTTTTTACCCAAGCTTTGGTCTGTGCAATATCTATATCGCCAGCAATGGTTAGTGTTACGTTATTTGGCACATACCAACGTTTGTAAAATTCTTTCACATCTTGTAAAGTGGCATTTTGTAAGTCTTCTAAAGACCCAATAACCTCCCAACTGTATGGGTGTCCTTCTGGATAAAGTGCACTATTAATTACAGCAGAATTATGACCATAAGGCTGGTTGTCTACACGTTGACGCTTTTCGTTTTTAACGACTTGTTTTTCTTTAGCCAAAACCGGTTCAGTTACCGTATTTATAAAGTAACCTAATTTATCTGCTTCTGCCCAAATCATTTTTTCTAAAGCATCTTTTGGTACTGTTTGAAAATAATTGGTGCGATCTCTACTCGTAGAGCCATTTGCGCCCGAACCACCAATACGCGCGCTCATTTGGTCTAGTCCGCCTTTGCCAAGATTTTCAGATTCTAAGAATAAAAGATGTTCAAATAAATGTGCAAAGCCAGTTCTGCCTTCTTTTTCTCGTGCAGAACCAACATGAGCCGTTAATGCAACTGCTGCAACAGGGTCTGATTTGTCTACATGCAGAATCACTTGTAGGCCGTTATCTAAAGTAAATTTTTCAAACTCTACTTTAAATGCTTTGGTGTCTTCTTTAGGTTCATTTTGTTGGCATGCAGATATTAAAACTAGTACTAAAAGAGTAAGAATTCTTAATTTAAAAGATTTCATATTTGTTTGGTTTTTTTTGATTGCTATTATAATTCGAATGCATTATTATTTACAAAGAAGATGGCGTTTACTAAAAATAGTTTTCCGTTTTCCCAAAAACTTCTAAAAAGGGTATTGTCTACCATGTAGATAAAACTGCCGTTTCCCATACGTTCTTCTCCAAAGACTAACGTTTTATTGAGATTGTTTAGTGCGTTATTACCTGCAAAGCCAGAAAATACTTTGGTGTCATCTAAATGCACCACATTGTAACCACTATCTAAAAGACTGTACGCAGAACTTCCTAATTTCAGAGTAAAATAATCGTTACTGTATCCAAAAGCCATAGGATGTGTGTTATCTACTTTTGTCTTAAAAATGGCACCAGTAATAAGGTTGTTACTGTATGAGCGCTCTCTATCTGCATAAGCAACGAGATTGTCTGTAGCTTCTTCGTTCTCTGAGGCTTTGTATTTTAAGCTAAATCCATCTTTACCTGCAAAACTTCGTAAAGCACCATCTATAGCAATTACTTTGCCGCCGCTTCGTACCCAATCTTTTACTTTAGTCATAGTAGCCTCATTAAGCACACTGCCATAATAGCCATTAGGTATAATGAGAATATTATATTTATCTAAGTTTGTTCTACTTAGGTTATCGGTGTTTATTGAGGTAATTGGGTAGTGTAATTGTTGCTCAAAGAAATGCCAAATTTCACCATAACTTAATGATGAAGTACCCTCGCCAGCTAGCACCGCAATTTTTTGCTTGTTAATTAATTTAATATCTGGCGAACCAATATCTGGTGAGCTTTGAGAGAATCCACTATTTATTTGAGTTAAGGGTTGTGCCTGGTTTTGTGCAATTGTAGTTAAGGTCGCTACAAAATCAGTAATGTGCTTGTTATCTCCTTTTGTTATAATTAAGGAGCCACGTTCAAAGTTGCTACCATTAGATTTAAACGGCTTTTCGGTAAAACGCACTCTAAAATTTTGTTTTAATAGTTCAGCTAAAAACTGTGCATCTTCTATAGCATTCCATTTGCTAACATAGCCATAAGCGTCTTTTAAAACTTGTAGCGACTTACGCTCTGCCAATACCGTACTGTTAATTTTTGTTGTGCTTGCAATTGCATCTAAGCCGTAAGCATAAGGTATAGACCATGCTGTAATATCATAAGTAAGTGAATCCGACAGTTTAGCGTCTGGCTCAAACAATACTTTTACCATTTTTCCTTTTGGTTGGTTGGTGTGCACAACCATAGTATTAGCACTAACAGTTAGGTTGCCTTGTTTTCCTGTGGTGTAATTGTAACCGGATACTTTTGTCACTGTTGGGTTTTCGTGCTTAATATCGTGTTTATCTAAAAGGCTTTTTAAGCTGTTTATTTTATCGGTATGACCAGATACGACGTAACTTTTATATTTAAGCTTTGAATTATCGAAGAATTTAGCAAACTCAGAATTTAATTTCTCTGCGTTTTGTGAAGCAATCTCAACGGTTGAAAGACCTGTTGTAGTATGGTGTGTTAAACGCTCTACTAAAGTAAGTACATGGCCTTCGTCATTTAGTATACCAAGTCCAGCCATACCATGTCCGCCTTGCTCGTAAGTCATACCAATAGCTCCCATATATGTTGGGTAGGTATCACCATAACTAGGGTAAAACAAATCAAAACGTTCTCTGGTAAAAAACAACCACCCTTCTGCATCAAAGTATTTCGCATGGTTTTGCCCAATTTGTGTTTGGAAATCGCGTTGCCAGTCACTAATTATTTCATGAAAAGGTTCCGCTGCTGGTGCAAAATAATAGGGTTCGTTAATACCTTGTTCATGAAAATCTACATGAATATGTGGCATCCATTTATTGTAGGCCTTAAGTCTAGACGCACTTTCTACCTGTGTTGCCCAAGCCCAGTCTCTGTTTAGATCAAAAAGATAATGGTTTGGTCGTCCGCCAGGCCAAGGTTCGTTATGTTCGCTAGCTTGTCTATTTATATCGTATGGTTGGCTGGCCGTTTCGTTAAACCAATTTACATAGCGATCTCTACCATCTGGGTTTATAGATGGGTCTATAATGACCACGGTATTTTCTAATAATGCTTTGCGCTCGGTTAGTAATTTATAAAGTGTTAACATTGCCGCTTCTGTACTAGAGGCTTCATTGCCATGCACATTATAACTGAGCCAAACTATAGCAATATTTGTAGCTGTTGGTGTACCATTTAGTAGTCCTGTATTTTTAAGATTGTTCTCTCTAATCGTTTCAAGATTTTTAATATTAGCTTCACTCGATATGTAGGCTAGGTGTAAGCCTCTACGCTCGTTTGTAGTGCCATATTGTTCTAACTTTACTTGGTTTGGTAGTTGGTTAGCTACAGCTTTAAAATAATCTACAACTTGATGGTGACGACTAAATTGTGTCCCAATTTCGTAACCTAAAAAGTCACTTGGTGATTGAATGTTTTGAGCAAGTGTTAAGTTTTGAAAACTTAATAAGACAAAAAGAATAATAATTAGTTTACGCATTTAAGTAATTTTTGGTTGAATGTTAGTAAAGATACATCGCGTTAGCGAATTAACTAAAAATTAGTAATTAAAAAAATGAAGTGCCTTATATTTATGCCATTATTAACATCAGTGTTAAAGTGTCTTTTTTTTAATTTTGTTATCTCGGTTGAATTCTAACAGTAAAATGGATAGCGTTTATACCGAAAAAAAGAAGTTTGAATCAAATAAAAAGTTCTCGTTACGATTCTTTTAAAAAAATCACGCAAACTATCAGTTATAGAATATCTAATTTGTAAATGAGTTTAAGTCAACCAACCAACTATATTCCGTTTAGAGAAACCAATTATTTCTCTAATTTTATTTGTAATTACCTTGAAGAAAGTGAAGATTTAAAGCCGTTTTATAACCGTTTTCCAAATCTAGAAAACTTTGAGGCGCAGATTAAAGAAAAAGCAAACTCTAATGAAGTTTCAAAAACGACTAGAAAAATTTTATCAGAAACTTTAAAAGCACAATATGCTACTCTTGAAACATCAGAACTAACCTTAGCTCGCATAGAAAGCCTTAAAGACGAAAACACTTTCACCATTACTACAGGTCATCAACTCAACTTATTTACAGGACCTCTTTATTTTCTTTATAAAATAATCTCAACCTTAAATTTAGCCAAGCAATTAAAAGTTAAACATCCAAATTACAATTTTGTGCCTGTGTATTGGATGGCTTCAGAAGATCATGATTTTGAAGAAATTAATTATTTTAATTTTAAAGGAAAAAAGATACAGTGGGCGAGCCAACAAACAGGTGCTGTTGGCCATTTTAGTACTGAAGGTTTAGATGCGGTTTTAGAAGTGATTTCTACAGAATTTGGGGCAGGAAAAAATGCTAAACAATTAAAAATATGGTTTAAGGAAGCTTATTTAAATCATCCTAATTTAGCAGATGCTACACGTTATTTAGCTAATGAATTATTTGGCGTGCATGGTTTGGTTATTTTAGATTCTGATCATAGAGACCTAAAGCGTTTATTTATACCTAATATAGAAAAGGAATTGGTTGAACAAACTGCTTTTAAAAAGGTATCTGAAACTAATAAAACACTTGAAAATTTAGGATTAAAAATTCAGGTGAATCCGAGAGAAATTAATTTTTTCTATATAAACAAAGGTTTGAGAGAGCGTATTGTTTTTGAAGATAACACATTTAAAGTCAACAATACAATGATTTCATGGACTAAGAGTGAAATGCTAAAACACCTATATGAGGTGCCTGAACGTTTTTCGCCAAACGTAATTATGAGACCCTTATACCAAGAAGTTATTTTACCAAACTTGTGTTACACAGGTGGTGGTGGAGAAATGATTTATTGGCTACAATTAAAATCTAATTTTGAAGCGCAAGGAGTTACATTTCCTATGTTATTGTTAAGAAATTCTGCTTTAGTAAAAACCAGAAAACAATCCGAAAAACTTGAAAAACTTGATATTTCTGACAAAGATTTATTTTTAAAACGCAGCAGTTTTATTAATAAAAAAATTCGTAAAATCTCTAATATTGATATTGATTTCTCGCAGCAAATTCAACATTTAGAAGATCAGTTTAAAGATTTATATCTAATAGCAGCGCAAACAGATGCTTCTTTTGTTGGTGCTGTTAAAGCTCAAGAAATTAAGCAGTTAAAAGGATTAAAGCATTTAGAAAAACGTTTGTTAAAAGCTCAAAAGCGGAAGTTAGTAGATCAAATTGATCGTTGTACAGTATTACAAGAGCAATTGTTTCCTAATGAAAGTTTGCAAGAGCGTAACACTAATTTTTCAGAATTGTATTTAGAATACGGCGACCAATTAATACCTAAATTACTAAAAAGCCTAGCACCTTTAAAGGGGGAGTTTTTAGTTTTAACAATTTAGAGTAATTTTTAGCACCTTCTTGTTTTAAATTTAGTGGTATTTGTTACTTTTGCACATGCAACATAACAAAGTACTTATATTAGATTTCGGTTCGCAATACACACAGCTTATTGCGCGTAGAGTTAGAGAGTTAAACATCTACTGCGAAATTCATCCATTCAATAAAATACCTAACGATTCTGAAACCTTTAAAGCGGTTATTTTATCTGGTAGCCCTAATTCTGTTAGAGGAGAAGCCGTGCTTCATCCTAATTTAGATACTATTAGAGGTAAAAAGCCAATGCTTGCCGTATGTTACGGTGCACAATACCTTGCACATTTTTCTGGAGGTGAAGTGGCAGAATCTAATACGAGAGAATACGGAAGAGCTCATTTAGATTATATAAAAACTGATGATGATTTTTTTGAAAATATTCACCAAGGTAGTCAGGTTTGGATGAGTCATAGCGATACCATTAAGCAATTACCGACTAACGGTGTTTTGCTAGCAAGTACAGCAGATGTGAAAAATGCAGCTTATAAAATTGAAGGTGAACAAACGTACGCTATTCAATTTCATCCAGAGGTGTATCATTCTACAGACGGACATCAGTTATTGCATAATTTTTTAATTAAGATTGCAAAAGTAGAGCAAGATTGGACACCAAATGCTTTTGTAGACGAAACCGTTGAAGGGTTAAAAGAAAAACTAGGTAACGATAAAGTTGTTTTAGGTTTATCTGGTGGTGTAGATTCTTCTGTTGCTGCCATGCTATTGCATAAAGCTATTGGTAAAAACCTATACTGCATCTTTGTTAATAATGGTTTGTTGCGTAAAAATGAATTTAAAGATGTACTTCACCAATACGAAGGCATGGGATTAAATGTTAAAGGTGTAGATGCTTCGGCACGCTTTTTGGATGCCCTAAAAGGGTTGAGCGATCCTGAACTAAAAAGAAAAGCAATTGGGAATGCATTTATCGAAGTTTTTGATGATGAAGCTACCTTAATAAAAGATGTTAAATGGTTGGCACAAGGCACAATATATCCTGATGTTATAGAGAGTGTCTCTGCAACAGGTGGCCCAAGTGCAACTATAAAAAGTCATCATAATGTTGGTGGGTTGCCAGATTATATGAAGTTAAAAATTGTAGAACCACTTAGAGCTTTATTTAAAGATGAAGTAAGGCGTGTTGGGGCTTCTATGAATATGGATAGTGAATTGTTAGGACGTCATCCTTTTCCTGGGCCAGGTTTAGCAATTCGTATTCTTGGAGATCTAACCGCAGAAAAAGTTCGTATATTACAAGAGGTTGATGCGGTGTTTATTAATAACTTACGCTCTTGGAACTTGTATGATAAAGTATGGCAAGCGGGTGCTATTTTACTGCCTGTAAATAGTGTTGGTGTAATGGGTGATGAGCGTACTTACGAGAAATGTGTGGCTTTAAGAGCTGTGGAGAGTACCGATGGTATGACGGCAGATTGGGTAAATTTACCTTATGAGTTTTTGCAAAAAACCTCTAACGAAATTATAAATAAAGTAAAAGGTGTTAATAGAGTTGTTTATGATATCAGTTCTAAACCACCTGCTACTATAGAGTGGGAATAAATAAGAGTAAACAGTTTTTGGTAAGCAGTTTGCAATAATATAAAATGTATGAAGAATTTTTTAACCATAATATTAATTGCATTTGCTTTTACAATTAGTGCTCAAAATTACAAAGAACACAAAGTTAAAGCTGGTGAAACTATAGAGAGTATTGCTAAGCAATATTTGGTAACTCCTTTTGATATATATGCCTTAAATCCTGATGCTAAGACCAAGTTTCAGACTAATTCTGTTTTAATTATTCCGTTGTCTAAAGTTAAAAACGAAGCTGTAGATGAAGCGTCGCGAGAGCTAATTGGTTACAAAACACATAAAGTTAAACGTAAGGAAACATTATTTGGTTTAGCTAAAAAATATAGTGTTACCGAAGACGAAATAAAAAAAGCAAATAGATTCTTATATTCTGAAAACTTAAAAAAAGGGAACAAAATAAAAATACCTAAGTATAGAACTGTAATTTATAAAAAGAGTTACAATAATACACTAAAAACCTATACTGTATTGCCACAAGAAGGCAAGTGGAGAATTGCTTATAAATTTGGGATTACAGTGGCAGAATTAGAAGGCTTAAATCCTTTAATGAAAGCTGTTATTCAGCCAGGTGAAACACTAAATGTACCTAATATTGCTGATCACCAAGAAAAGCCAACGACAGATACTCATGACTATTATGAGGTGTTGCCAAAAGAAGGATTTTACAGGTTAAAAGTAAAATTAGGATTAACACAAGAACAATTAGAAGCCTTAAATCCAGAAATTAAAGTAGTGGGTTTAAAAGAAGGTATGGTTCTTAAAATACCAGCAGAAATTACGTCAGCAGGTACTTTTGATAATATAGCAACCACAAGTTTAAATACTACGATAACCAATTTTAAAATAAAAAGGATAGCTTTAATGTTGCCTTATCGCTTAGATAAAATTGATACAGACTCTATTGAAGAAACAAAGGAAATGATTAAAAACAATGCCTTACTTTCTGCTGTTTTAGATTTGCACGTTGGTGTAACTATGGCCTTAGATTCTGCTAAACAATTAGGTATTTCTACCAACCTTAAGGTTTTTGATACACGCTATGGTATTTCTACTATAAGAGATATATTAGATGAAAATGATTTTTCGGATTATGATGCCGTTATAGGACCTATTAAAGCAGATTGTTTTGATAGAGTAGCATCTGCTTTAAAGAATGATAAGATCCCAGTAATTGCAGCCATGACCATGCCAAAAGAAGTGTACGAAAATGTGTTTCAAACCATACCCGAAAGCAAATTATTAAGACAAGCCATGCTAGATTTTGTGAAGGCTGACAGTACAAAAACTAAAGTTGTAGTTATTGCAGACCAAGGTCACAGAAGTAGAAGTGAGTTATTAAAAAAAGAGTTTCCAACAGCAAAGCTCATCTATTCTAGAAAAAACAAAAAAGGCGAAGATGGGTTTTATTTGTATCCACAAGATTTAGAAAATGTGTTTTCAGCAGGAAAAACTATTGTCTTTTTAGAAACTAAAAGCAATTCGTTAGCATCTAGTGTTATTAGTATGCTTAATGCATTATCTGTAGATAAAACGGAAATTGTTCTTGTAACTTTAGATAAGAACAAAGCTTTTGAAGGTAAAAATATAGACAATAATGATTTGTCTAATTTAAAGTTTCATTACGCCTCGGTAAACAAAGACTTTGATGAAACTAAGTCAAATAGTTTTGTAAATTCTTATAAGAAGGTTTACGGTGTATCGCCAAATAAATATGTGGCAAGAGGTTTTGATATTACTCTAGATTTACTATTGCGTTTAGCATTAAAAGATAATTTGTATGAAGCCGCAGGTAACGATATAGAAACAGAATACGTAGAAAACAAGTTTAGATATAACAAGTCGCTCTTTGGTGGTTATGTAAATGAAGCCGTATATATTGTAAAATATGACGAATTAAGAATTGTAAAAGCAAATTAAAATGACCTCAAAAGTAACTTACTTAGGTAATTTAAGAACAGAAAGTATACACCTAAAATCTAATAATACTTTTATTACAGACGCACCTACAGACAATAATGGTAAAGGTGAAGCGTTTTCACCTACAGATACTGTAGCAGCAGGTTTAGCAAGTTGTATGCTTACCGTTATGGGAATAAAAGCAGACGGAATGCAAGTAGATATGTCTGGTACAACTGCCGAGGTCACAAAAACAATGCAGAGCAACCCAAGACGTATTTCTAAAATAGAAGTAGTTATTAAATTACCGTTTAGCGCAGATGCTAAAACTCAAAAAATATTAGAGCACACAGCAAATACATGCCCAGTGCATTATAGCTTACACCCAGATATTGTAAAACATATTACCTTTAATTGGCAATAAATGCAAGTAAAATTTGTAGTCATTCTTCTTTTGTTTTTTTCTTTAGCCCCTATTGCTAAAGAAGAAACCATGTCTTGGAATGCCACTCGCAAACTAACTTGGGCAGATTTTAAAGCCACACCAGATACTGCTTCTGATGCTGTAGCATTAACAGCTTCTGGTATAACCTTTGGTTATTCTGTTAAGACAGCTGGTAGAAAGATTACAGATTTTACAACCACTGTAGAGGCTCATTTTTACCCAAATAAGTCTTGGTGTTTTAAAGCAAAAAGTAATAATTATATTTTAGCACACGAGCAACTTCACTTTGATATTACCGAACTTTATGCACGTATGTTTAGAGCACAATTAACAAAGCTAGTTGTTAACCAGAATGTGAAAGCGCAAATGCAACGTTTGCATCAAAAAATAAATACAGCAGTAAACGAAACTCAAAAACGTTACGATATGCAGAGTAACCATTCTATAAATACACAAGTGCAAAAAGAATGGGAAATTTTTATTGCTGAAGAATTAAACAAACTAGAGCAGTATAAATCTATTTAATTTGGAAGGAAGTAAAGATGCGCTCATAGAACTCGCACACTACAAAATGCCTTTTGGTAAATATAAAGATTGGTACTTGGTTGATGTGCCAGAGTATTACTATGTCTGGTTTAAGCAAAAAGGATTTCCCGAAGGTAAACTTGGCAATATGATGGTGCAAATGCACGACATAAAAATGAATGGACTCGAAGAACTCATCTACAATATAAGACGTAATTTTAAGAAGTGAGTATAATATTTTAAGTCTTATTTCACCTTTCTATCTTAACCCTTTAGTATTTTAAATTCTATTAACTATTGGTTTCATAAATAAATAAATAAATAATTAAATAAAAGTAGGTGAGAGCAATTTCATAATTAATATTAGAACGGTTAAAATTATATTTATTCTGTTACTAAAATTAGATTAAGTTTTTAGGATTCTCATTACATAGCTAATATTCATTTTTAATAACTATCATCGATTTTTACTAACTTGTAGCATGAAAATAACATTACAAATAGCCAACGGTTTGGCATTAGGGTCTACAATTTTTATAAATTATTTATCTAATACGGGTCTAATGAATAACACTACAATTGGTGAAATTTCAAACGATTACAGATCTTTATTTACACCAGCTGGTTATACGTTTGCAATTTGGGGTATTATATATTTGTTACTATTTGGTTTTGCTATCTACCAAGGTCGAAGCCTTTTTGTAAATGTAAAAAATGATAATTTTGTGCTTAAAACAGGTTGGTGGTTTGTTGCTTCTTGCGTGTTTAATTCGCTTTGGGTATTTGCTTGGATTTATGAATACACAGGTTGGTCTTGCCTATTTATTTTTTTACTGCTAGCTTCATTACTTAAGATTGTAGTTAATAACCGTATGGAACTAGATGATGTGCCGTTTTCTATTATTGCTTTTGTGTGGTGGCCATTTGTGGTCTATGCTGGTTGGGTCTCTGTGGCGAGTATTGCCAATGTTTCTACCTATTTAATAAAAATAGGATGGGACGGTTTTGGTTGGCCTCAAGTTGTATGGACAATAATTTTAATGACTGTAGCTATTGGTCTTAATTTGTATATGATTTGGAAACGTAATATGCGAGAGTTTGCAATTGTTGGTGCTTGGGCATTAGTTGGTATTGGTAATGCAAACAATGGTACTGATAATAACTTACTTTATTTTGCTTTTGCTGGTGCTGGTGTTTTATTGTTTTTTTCTGTTTTACATGCTTTTAGAAATAGAGCAACAAATCCGTTAGTAAAACTTATACAGGGAAAAAAATCTTCACTTTTATAATAAGTCGCTAATAACTTAAACACACAAAAAAATAGCTGTAACTTCGCGCCGAATTAAAGGAGTGACCTAAAATATAAATAGAGTTTGCTTCATAAACTTTATATATGTCATTTAAATCATTAGGCCTTTCTGAGCCATTACTAAAAGCAATTAGTAAAAAAGGATACGAAACTCCGTCTCCTATACAAGCAAAAGCGATACCTCCAGTGTTAGAAGGTAAAGATGTTTTAGCATCTGCACAAACGGGTACAGGTAAAACTGCAGGTTTTACATTACCATTATTACATTTATTATCTGAAAATCCTAAAGATAAATACAGACCTATACGCGCATTAATATTAACGCCAACGCGAGAGTTAGCGGCACAAGTTTATGCTAATGTTAAAGAATATAGCGAGTTTTTAAATTTAAGAAGTGCTGTTGTTTTTGGTGGTGTTAACCAAAAACCGCAAGTGGCGACTATAAAACAAGGCATCGATGTATTAGTGGCTACACCAGGTCGTTTATTAGATTTAGAGAGCCAAGGTGCATTATCGCTAAAACGTGTTGAGATTTTTGTGTTAGATGAAGCAGACCGTATGTTAGATATGGGCTTTTTACGCGATATAGAACGTGTTATGAAGTTAATGCCAGACAAACGACAAAACTTAATGTTTTCTGCAACCTTTTCTAAAGATATTAAAAAATTAGCTTATACCATTTTAAATAACCCTGTACAGGTTGAAGCGACACCAGAAAACACTGCTGTTGAGGTTATACAACAAAAAGTGCACAGAGTTGCCAAAGGTAAAAAGACGGGTTTAATTATAAAGTTAATTTCTGAAGGTAATTGGAAGCAGGTTTTAGTGTTTTCTCGTACCAAACATGGCGCTAATAAACTAACTAAAAACATGATTAGTGCTGGTATAACAGCCGCGGCTATTCATGGTAATAAAAGTCAAGGGGCAAGAACTAAGGCATTAGCCGGATTTAAAAATGGCTCGGTAAGAGTCTTAGTGGCTACAGATATTGCAGCACGTGGTTTAGATATACCGTTACTGCCACACGTTATTAATTATGAACTACCAAATATTTCTGAAGACTATGTACACCGTATTGGGAGAACAGGTAGAGCAGGAGCAAGTGGTGAAGCTATATCTTTAGTAAGTGCAGACGAAACGAGTTATTTACGAAGTATAGAGAAACTCATTAACATGAAAATTGATGTTGAGATTATTGAAGGTTTTGAACCAGATCCTAACGCCTCAACAGAGCCTATAAAGCAAGGTCAGAATAGAAACCAAGGTCGTGGTCGTAGCTCTAACTCTAAATCTAACTCTAGAAACTCTGGTAGTAACAATAAGAGTGCTAACCGTAACAAGAGTAGTAATCGTCGTCGTAGCGATAATAGAAACTAATAAATGACACCTGTATTAAAAGCTAAAATTATTGACGTTTGTAATACTAAAATTGCACAAAAAGGTACTAATGTTGGTTTGTCATTTTATGCGTTTTTTAAAAATAAGAATGATAATTCTAAGCTTTTAATGGAAGCTGCAACATGGTGGATACAAACACACCAACTAGATCATTTTGAAAAGGCTGTAAAAATAAAAGAACTCGTTAAAAATTTATAGTTTGTCAACACAACAAAACAACCCACTACACGGCATAAAATTAGAACAGATTGTAACCGATCTGCAGGCGCATTATGGCTGGGAGTATATGGGTTACGAAATTAATATTCGTTGTTTTACAAGTGATCCTTCTGTAAAATCTAGTTTAAAATTTTTGAGACGTACACCTTGGGCAAGAACTAAGGTTGAGAATATGTACTTAGACATGGTAAAAAAGAAGAAAAATTAATTTTTTTATAGGCTTTAGGAATAATAGTTTAGTATTATTTCTTGATTTTTTTTTCGTGTCGTGACTCCTTCTTATAGCGCTTTTTACCATATTTAAAACATAAATAAATGATAGTAATATGTACTAGCCAATAGAGTATAGCCCCAACAATACCACCTGCATCATAAGCATTTGTGTCATCTGAGAATAATCTAGAAACAGCAGTTATTGCTGTTACAAATTTAAAAAATTGACCTACTAACGTTAAGCTAAACATTGCACCTATAATGTAGAGTATAATGCCAAATACTTTATTCATTTTTACTGTAATTTGTGTAGCTTTTTGTTCTTCTTTTTATCTAAATAATGACGAAGTACTCCACCTTTTACAGAATTTACATCAAACTCTACAATAAAAGCATTTCTGTCAATATCATCAACAATACGATGCATCTTTTTAATATCAATACGATTAATTATGGTGTGTATAATATCAAAATCTTCTTGTTCTCCTTGGCTGCCAAATCCTTTTGAGCCTTTGTAAGTGGTTAAGCCCGCACCTAATTCTTTCATTATTGCTGTTTTAATAGGCATATATTTTTTAGAGACAATTGTTACACCTATAAAATCTTCAAAACCTTCAATAGTTAAATCTGTAACTTTTGCAGTTACGATATAGGTAAGAATAGAGTAGAGCGCAACCTCTACCGATATGACGTATGCCGTAATACTAAACAGAATAATATTAAAGAACAGAATAATTTGCCCAATGCTAAAACCAAAACGATCATTAAGATAAATTCCTAAAATTTCTGAGCCGTCTAAAACAGATCCGTTACGAATGGCAATACCAATACCAGCACCAAGAAATAAGCCTCCAAAGATTGAAATGAGTAGTTTGTCTTCTGTAATGGTTCCAAAATTTTCAAACTGAATAAATAATGCTAAACCAATTATGCTTATAATAGATTTTACTACAATACGTTTAGAAACCGTGTAATACCCTAGTATTAAAAACGGAATACTAAATGCTACAAGTAAAATAGAAATATTAATATCAAATTGAGAGCGCACCAACAGAGCTATACCAGTAACACCACCATCTAAAAAATCGTTAGGTAACAAAAAGGCTTTAAGTCCAATACTTGCTAAAATTATACCAAAAGCAATTTGAAAATATTCTGATATAAGTCTAAATGTTTTTGTGTGTTTCAAGTGCTTTTTTTTAGTATTCTAAAGTTACAAAACCAAAGTCATATGCTACGTATTAATACACAAAATTATCTTTTATAAATTAGAGAGGTTGTTTTAAAATAATAATGATGTTTACTTTTTTTGTTTTGAAGTTTTATTGCTGATTTTTAAAAGTATTAATCTTAAAAGTATTAATCTTAAAAGTAATACAAAAGGAACGCCGTGTAAGAGTACATCAAAGTAGTCTTTTAGAACCATACCATTTGCTCCACCTGCTAGCCATTTTAGTTTTCCTAAAATGTGAGGTTCAGGAAAAAAAGGGGCTAAACCAAGAGTTAAGCACAGAAGAATTATTAGCCGCCAATCGTTTAAAATTTTCATACTATTTACTTGTTGTGTTTTCTATTTGTGATTGTCTAGTATCGAGTTATTTGTGTTTTTTATGTGTTTATGGCTTTAAAATATTTTGTGTAAAATTATTGATGGTATTAATACCTTGTTGTGTAAGGTGCTTAATAAATGCACTACCAATAATAGCACCTTTTGCATAAGTTGTTGCTTGTGTAAATGTTTCATTATCTGAAATTCCGAAGCCTATAATTTGAGGATTCTTAAGTTTCATATCTGCTATGCGTTTAAAATAATCTGTTTGTGCAGCTCCAAACCCAGAACTGCCACCTGTAACACTAGCGCTGCTAACCATGTATATAAAACCGTCTGAAACAGAATCTATAAAACGAATGCGCTCTTCTGAAGTTTGTGGCGTAATTAAAAGTACGTTGCGTAGGCCATACTTTTGAAAGATATTTCTATAACTTTCATTATAAACATCTACTGGTAAATCGGGTATTATGAGTCCGTCGATACCAACTTCTTGGCATTTTTTGCAAAAAGCTTCAAGACCATATTGTAACATGGGATTAAAATAGCCCATTATAATGAGCGGAATAGCTACTGTTTTACGGATGCCTTTTAGTTGATTAAACAAAAGATCGCTCGTCATACCATTATGAAGTGCTCTTGTAGAACTCGCTTGTATGGTTGGTCCGTCGGCCAAGGGGTCACTAAAAGGTAGTCCTATTTCTATCATATCTACACCACTTTTCTCTAAATCTTTTATAACACTAACCGTATCATTAATATTTGGATAACCAGCGGTGAAGTATATGGATAAGAGTTTTTTATTTTCTTCTATTTTTTGGTTTATTCTATTCAAAATATATTGTTTTTGTCTGTCTAAATTCGATTTAAAACTTGCATTTCCTGTTCCTTCTTTTATTCATTTTGTCTTGAAACAAAACGAACCAAAAAATTAAAACGATTTATAAGGAAATTACTAAAGCACCATTCGTTTTCGGAATTCCATGCTTAAAGCTTCGCTATGCAGTTCTATTCCTTCACTCATTATTTCTAAAAATTGTTGACTCCGACTTTGTCGAAATTTGGGACTTTTATTTCTGTTGTCTTTTCTGTTTTGTACCAAAAATGTGTTTAGCTTTCTCTATTCTCTATTCTCTATTCTCTATTCTCTATTCTCTATTCTCTATTTGCGTTAAGGATTGCAGCGGCATCCTCTAACATTTTTTTGTTAGAGATATAGCGCAAAGCCTGACCCTTTGGGTAACGCCATAATTCTATAATTTAAAATAATCTATATAATTTTGTAAATCTTTGTCTCCACGACCAGATAAATTAATGACCACAATATCTGTAGGTTTAAATTTTTTCTCATTAAAAATAGCCAATGAGTGCGATGTTTCTATAGCAGGAATTATACCTTCTAACTGACTTAATTCTAAGCCAGCCGTCATGGCTTCATCATCTGTTATTGACATAAATTGGGCACGGCCAGAGGTATATAAATGGGCATGCATAGGCCCAACACCTGGGTAATCTAAGCCTGCAGATATAGAATAAGGTTCTGTAATTTGGCCGTCTTTGGTTTGCATTAATAGCGTTTTACTGCCATGAATAATGCCTTCTTTGCCAAGTACAGAAGTGGCTGCGCTTTCGCCAGAATGTATGCCTTTACCGGCAGCTTCAACGGCTATAAGTTTTACTTCGGTATCTTCTAAGTAATGGTAAAATGCACCAGCGGCATTGCTACCACCACCAACACAGGCTACTACATAGTTTGGTTTATTGGTGCCTTCTTTTTCTTTTAATTGCCATTGTATTTCTTCTGATACTACTGCCTGAAAACGTGCTACCATATCTGGGTAGGGATGCGGCCCAACAACACTACCAATAATATAATGCGTGTCAATAGGGTTGTTAATCCAGTCTCGGATAGCCTCGTTTGTGGCATCTTTTAAGGTGCGACTACCAGATAATGCGGGTACAACTTTAGCTCCAAGCATTTTCATACGTGCCACATTTGGTGCTTGTCTTGCGATATCTATTTCGCCCATGTAAACGATACACTCAATACCCATAAGTGCGCAAACGGTAGCGGTTGCAACACCGTGTTGCCCAGCTCCAGTTTCTGCAATAACTCTGTGCTTTCCTAAGCGTTTTGCCATAAGAATTTGCCCAATAGTATTGTTTATTTTATGGGCACCTGTATGGTTTAAATCTTCGCGCTTAAGATAAATTTTAGTGTTGTATTTTGCTGAAAGTCGTTTTGCAAAATAGAGTGGTGACGGACGGCCAACGTAATCTTTTAGTAAGGCATTAAACTCTTCTTGAAACGAAGGTTCTGTCATTATTTTTAGATAATTTTGTCTCAATTCTTCTACGTTAGGATAGAGCATTTCTGGTATGTATGCGCCACCAAACTCACCGTAGTAACCTTTTTCGTTAATGTTATAGATCATGTTTAAATTTTTTTTGTCAGTTCGAGTGGTTTCGATTTTTATCGAAATTGTATCGAGAACTTATCAATACTTCTCGATATAATTTTTTGTATCTCAAAAACCACTCGAAGTGATTTGTTTTTTAAATTTTTCTAATTCTTCTATATTTTTTAATCCAGGTTCTATTTCAAATTTACTATTCACGTCAATGGCGTAACAGTATTTAGAAATTGAACTTTCTTTAAAAGCTTTTAATTTTTCTGTTTCATGCCATCCTATACCACCACTTAAAAAGTAGGGTTTAGAAGAGGGGTAATTTTTTAATACATCCCAGTTGAACGTGTAACCGTTTCCGCCTGGTAATTCTCCTTTAGTATCGAAAAGGTAAAAATCGCAAACAACTTCATAAGGTTGAAGGACTTTAAAATTAAACTTGTCTTTAATACTAAAAACTTTGATGACTTCAACCTCATTTAATAACGCGCAAAATTCTGGAGATTCATTACCATGTAACTGTACTGCTTGTAGATTGAACTGTTTTATTTTATCTAAAACCGTGTCTAAAGCCTCATTTACAAAAACACCAACTTTTTTAATGCTATTTGATATTTCTGTGATATGTGAACTTGTAAAATTCCGAGTAGATTTAGAGTAAAATATAAAACCTAGATAGTCTGGTTGCAAACTCGCAACAGCTTCTATATTGTCTTTATATTTCATTCCGCAAACTTTAAGTTTCATCTTGTCTATATTTTTTATTGTTTTTTAAAAATCACTCGAAGTGACATGTTATAGCTGATTAATAAATTTTAAAGCACTTTGGCCCGGATTATCTGTTTTCATAAAGTTTTCGCCAATTAAAAAGCCTTGGTAACCATAAGGTTGTAATTCTTTTATGGCCTCGACGGAACTGATACCACTTTCTGAAACTTTTACAAAGTCGTTAGGTATAACTTTGCTTAGTTGCTTTGAAGTTTCTAAATTGACATTAAATGTTTTAAGATTTCTATTATTTACACCCAACAGATCTAAAGATGGCATAAGTGATTTGTGTAACTCTTCTTCATTGTGTATCTCCAATAAAACATCAAGCTTTAAGCTTTTTGCTAATTCTGAAAATACTTTAATTTCTTTTCGAGTTAAAATTGCTGCAATCAGTAAAATAGCGTCAGCACCATAAGCTTTGGCCTCTATAATTTGATATGAGTCTATTATAAACTCTTTTCGTAATAATGGCATATTACAACTTGCCCTTGCAAGTAATAAATCATCTAATGCACCACCAAAATATTTACTATCGGTTAATACAGACATGCCACACACGCCTGCTTGCTCGTAGCCACTTGCAACATCTTGCACATTTAAGTTTTGATTAATTACAGATTTAGAAGGCGATCGCCTTTTGTGTTCTGCGATAATACCAGACGTGCTAGTTTTAAGCTTCATAGCCAATGAATGCGTTTCGCGATTAAATAAAACGGATTGCTCTAATTGTTTAATAGGAATTAAGGATTTTCGTAAAACGACTTCCTTGCGCTTATCTCTTACTATTTTGTCTAATATATTCATTTGCTAAGATCAATAAGTTTGTCTAAACTTCCTTTTGCTTTACCACTCATTAATGATTCTTTTGCGAGCTCAAATCCTTCTGAGTGTGATATTTGTTTTGCTGTTGATATGGCTAGGCCTGCATTAGCATATACGACATTGTTTTGTGCTTTTGTACCTTTACCATTGATGATTTTTTTGAATAATTGAGCCGATTTTTTAACAGTATCTCCTCCAAAAATAGCGGATTGATTTATTTGCTCTACACCCAAGTCTTTTGGTTCAAAAAGAGTTTCAGATGTGTTAGAAATAACTTTAGTTTTTCCGGTTAAAGAAATTTCATCATAGCCATCTAAGGCATGTACAATCGCATAATTTTTATCGGTTTCTTGATATAAATAACTGTACAGCCTTAAGAGTTCTAGATTAAATACTCCTACCATTTGGTTTTTTGGAAATGCAGGGTTTACCATTGGGCCTAACATATTAAAAAATGTTTTTACACCTAGTTCTTTTCGTATTGGTGCCACGTTTTTCATGGCAGGATGAAATAAAGGTGCATGTAACACACAAATATTTGCCTCATCGAGACTGCGTTTTAAAAAGGCTTTATTGTCTGTAAATTTTATACCAAGTTGTTCCATTACATTAGATGAGCCACATGCCGACGATACTCCGTAATTACCGTGTTTTGTGACATGTATGCCTGCACCTGCAGTAACAAAAGAAGAAAGCGTTGAAATATTAAAGGTATCCTTGCCATCACCACCAGTACCGCACAAATCAATAGTATCATAACCGTCTAAGTCTAGCGGAATACATAGCTCTAATAGTGCATCTCTAAAACCTCGTAATTCATCAATGGTTATGCTACGCATCATGTAAACCGTAAGGAATGATGCAATTTGGCTTTGGTTATATTTTCCTTCAGAGATATTAACTAAGACATCCTTAGCTTCAGAACTCGATATACTCTCTTGGTTTATAAGTCTATTAAGTAAGTGTTTCATAATTAAGAATTAACCCAGTTTTTAAGAATAGTTTTTCCGTTTGGTGTTAACACAGATTCCGGGTGATATTGCACACCTTTTACATCAAATTCTCTATGTCTTAATGACATTATTTGTCCATTTTTATCAAAAGAGGTGGCTTCTAAACAGTCTGGTAAATTAACGTTTACAACCCAAGAGTGGTAACGGCCAACGTTAAAAGTGTTGTCTAAACCGGCAAAGAGACTTTCGTTAGCTACAGAGAGTGTAACCTTGGTAGCAACGCCATGGTATACATTATCTAAATTTTCTAACGTACCACCAAATACTTCTGCTATAGCCTGCTGTCCTAAACAAACCCCTAATATGCTTTTTGTATGTGCATATGCCTTAATAATTTCTTTTAATAAACCAGCTTCATCTGGTACACCAGGACCAGGAGATAAAACAATTTTATCGAAGCTAGCTGCATCTTCAATCGTTAATTTATCATTTCTTAATACCGTTACATCGCAATTAAGATCTTCTAAATAATGGACAAGATTATAGGTGAAACTATCGTAATTATCTATGACTAATATCTTTTTCATGTTATATTTCTTTTGCTTGTTCTATAGCTTTTGTTAAAGCACCAAGCTTATTGTAAACCTCTTGTAATTCGCTTTCTGGGTTAGATTTTGCAACCAAACCAGCACCTGCTTGCCAAAATAGTTTATGGTTTTTACTGAGAAATGTTCTAATCATTATGGCATGATTAAAATTACCTTGAAAATCCATAAAACCAATGGCACCACCATAAAACCCTCTGCTTGTTTTTTCGTATCTTTCTATAAGCTGCATGGCTTTGTATTTGGGTGCACCACTTAGGGTGCCTGCCGGAAACGTGTCTGCCACAATTTGCATTGTATCTGTATTTTTATGAATTGTACCAGTTACTTTACTTACCAAATGAATAACATGAGAAAAAAATTGTACCTCTCTGTAGTTATCTACAGTAACGTTACTTGCATTTCTGCTGAGGTCATTTCTTGCTAAATCTACAAGCATTACATGTTCGCTATTTTCTTTGTCGTCATGTATTAATTTTTCTGCAAGTTCTGCATCTTTAAGATCATTACCAGAGCGTTTAAATGTGCCAGCAATAGGATGTATTTCTGCTTTACCATCACTTACAACGAGTTGCGCTTCTGGCGAACTTCCAAAAATTTTAAAATTACCATAGTCAAAATAAAATAAATATGGTGATGGGTTTATACTTCGTAACGCTCTGTAAACATTAAACTCGTCTCCACTAAATTTTTGTGAGAATTGCTTAGATAAAACCAACTGAAACACATCTCCTCTAGCACAATGCTTTTTAGCAAGTTCTACATGCGCTTTGTACTCATCATCACTTAGGTTAGATTCAATATCTCCTTTAGTATTAAAATCATAAGAGGCATGTTGTCTGGTTTGTATTAGCTGTAAAATGTCATCAATATTATTATCTGTATCAAAGCAATGTGCAAAAATATAAGCTTCGTTTTTAAAGTGATTAATAGCAATAATATTTTGGTAAACAGCATAGTATATCTCTGGTATATCTATAGGATTATCTTTTTTTGAAATCTTAATATCTTCAAAATACTTAACGGCATCGTAAGTGGTATAGCCAAAAATACCGTTATTTATAAATTTAAATTTTTCTTTAGATTCTACTTTAAACCGTTGTGTAAATTTGTGAACCTCTTCGGTTACACTAATGTTTTTAATATGATTTTTTTTAGAACTTCCATCAGGATACGTTTGGTAGATTGTACTGTTCTCTACTTTTATAGATGCAATAGGATTGCAACAGATGTAAGAAAAACTATTCTCATTGGCATGGTAATCGCTACTTTCTAATAAGATACTGTTAGGAAATTTATCTCTAATTTTAAGATAAATGCTTACAGGTGTAATGGTGTCTGCAAGAATCTTTTTGTAATGCGTATATAGACTAAAGGTTTTCATTTATGCTGAGTTTATTTCAGTATTTTTTATGGTTATACTTTGTATAATGCTGAAACAATTCAGCATAAAAAAAAAGGCTTGTCGTGAATGACAAGCCTTTTTGTTATGATTATGACATACAAGGATTAGTTCACGAACATGAGTTTGAGAAATTCCACCACCAAGTATGATTTGTATTTATTTTCATTTTGAAATTCAAAGATAGAAATCATAACGCGCAATGTCAAGGATTTCAATTAATATTTTGTTAATTATTTATTTCAGTACTAATGGATTAATAACTTTAACCCATGAAGCTAATTTTGTTTGTTTTAAGTTTATGCGTGTTATCTTGTAATAATGGTGAGATTCATACGGCCAAAAGCACACCTGTAAATGCTAAAGTAAATACGGCTATGGTGTCTGCAAATAATTATAAACTAGATGTTTATGATTATAATGGTTTGGCTCCTTTAATTAATAAAAAAGATGACCAAGTACATGTGGTTAACTTTTGGGCCACTTGGTGTGCGCCTTGTGTTAAAGAATTACCTTATTTTGAAGTTATAAATACAAAGTACAAAAATGAAGGTGTAGAGGTTTTATTGGTGAGTTTAGATTTTCCTAAAGACTATGAAACCAAATTAAAGTCATTTATACTAAAGCATAATATAACATCTAAAGTTGTAGCTTTAGATGATACAGATCAAAACAGATGGATTACAGCAATAGACCAAAGTTGGTCTGGGGCTTTACCAGCTACTATTATATATAAAGGTGATAAACGAAACTTTTACGAACAATCGTTTACTCAAAAAGAATTAGAAACCGAATTGAAACAATTTTTAAAATAAACAGATTAATTATGAAAATATTTAAATTATGTCTAGTCGTAGTTTTTGCAATAGCTCTAACTGCATTTGCTGTAAAAACTGATGCCAAGGGCTATACTGTTGGTGATATTGCTACAGATTTTAGTTTACAGAATATAGATGGCAAAAAGGTGTCTTTAGCAGATTATAAAGAAGCCAGAGGTTTTATAGTCATATTTACGTGTAATACTTGTCCGTACTCAGTAGCATACGAAGATAGAATTGTGGCTCTAGATAAGAAATATGCTTCAAAAGGCTACCCTGTAATAGCAATTATGCCCAATGATACAGATTTAAAACCTGGTGATAATATAGACGCAATGCGTGCTAGGGCAAAAGCCAAAGGTTTTACATTTCCGTATTTATTAGATGAAGGTCAAGATATTTATCCACAATATGGTGCTACAAAAACACCTCATGTTTATGTTTTGCAAAAAACTAAAAAAGGGAATGAGGTAAAGTATATTGGAGCTATAGATGATAATTATAAAGATGCTGATGCTGTAAATGAAAGGTATACAGAAGCTGCTGTAAATTCACTTTTAAAAGGTGAGGAAATTAAAAAACCACAGACCAGAGCTATAGGCTGTTCTATTAAAGCAAAAAGCTAAAACTAAATATTAGATTCTTAAACTATAGCTTTTAGTATATGTTAAAATTTTAATCCGAAGTGTAACACTTCGGATTTTTTTTCGTCTATATCATAAAGAAATGTTAATTTTGTTTAATAATTAAAGTATAAAATGGCAGATTTATTACAAAAAGATTGGACAAAATTACTCGAAGAAGACAATAATGCTTTGGTTTTAGATGTTAGAACTCAAGACGAAGTAGACTTAGGTATTATTCCTAACGCACTACATATAGATATTTATAAAGGTCAAGGTTTTATTGAAGAGATAGAAAAATTAGATAAAAGTAAAACTTATTTTGTCTACTGTAAGGCAGGTGGGCGTAGTGCACAAGCTTGTGCAGTTATGAACCAGTTAGGTTTTGAAAATACCCATAATTTAATTGGTGGTTTTAGCGAATGGCAAGGTGAGGTTGCTTTAAAAGAATAGAAGTATGATAAAAAAAATAGGAATTATTTGTTGTCTTTTTGTAACAATAGGCTTCAGTACAAGTTGCTTAGATGCTAAAGTTGTAGATACAGATATTAAGTTGGTGACAGCAGAAGAGATGCAATCTATATTAGATTTAGAAGATGTGCAATTAGTAGATGTTCGCACTCCTAAAGAATTTGAAGAAATACGCATTGCTAACGCTCAAAATATAGATTTTAATTCACCAACGTTTGATGTTGACGTATCAAAATTAGATAAAGCAAAACCGGTAATTTTATATTGTAAAGGTGGTGTGCGAAGTGCCAAGTGCGCTGAAAAATTAAAAGACGCTGGCTTTACAAAAATTTACGAGCTCGAAGGTGGTATTTCAAAATGGCAACATTCTGAGAAACTGAAAATTGAGAGAAAATCTTAAAAATACAGAAGCCAAATATTATGTTTGGCTTTTTTTATACCCTTTATCTTTACCCAAATTAATTAAGGTTTTTATATATTAGACGACTGTTAACTAATAATAAAGGCACAATTATTCTATTTGTGTTTTTAATGTTCTATATATGGCAATTAAAAACGTACTTCTATACTGCTTTGCAGCATTTTATTTTTCATTTAATTTACAAGCTCAGGTTGTAGAACCTGTAACATGGGAAACCCGTTCAGAGAAAATTTCTGAAACCGAATACGATCTCATATCTACAGCTACTATAGATGACGGTTGGCATTTGTACTCTCAAGTTGTACCAGAAGGTGGACCAATAGCTACAAGTTTTACTTACAATGAAAATACGGGCTACCAATTAGTAGAATCTACTATAGAACAAGATGGGAAAATAGTAGACGACCCAGTTTTTGAAATGAAAATTAAATTTTTCGAGAACAAGGCAGAATTCAGACAGCGTATTAAGGTTTTAAATTTAGAATTATCTTTAGTTGAAGGTGAAGTAGAGTTTATGGTCTGTGATGACGAAAAATGTTTACCACCTACATATATAGATATTAAGTTCGATTTACAAAAAGCTAAAACTGTAGGTAAAATCATAAATAACAGTGCTATAGGTGTACCAGAAACCAATACTTTAAACACACTACAAGATTCTAAAATTATTAATCCTGTAAAATGGCGTACTTCTGTCGAAAAATTAACGACAACAGATTATGTTTTAGTCTCTACAGCAACCATACAAAAGAATTGGAAGCTTTATTCGCAAAATGTTGAAGAAGGGCCTATACCAACTAGTTTTAACTATACGCTTAAAGATGGTGTTACCTTAGAAGGAGAAACTAGAGAAGAAAAAGGTAAAGTTGTAATGGATAAAGTCTTCGAGGCGGAGATAAAATTTTTTAAAAATACGGCTCAGTTTAGGCAAAAAATTAAAGTTGCTAACACCGACATTACTTCAGTAAAAGCTGAGGTTGGCTTTATGGCTTGTAATGATACCCAATGCACACCACCATCCTACTTCGATTTAGAATTCGATTTAACTAATACTGTAAAAGGCGAAGATCTTACAAGTGCAAATGAAGAAGATAAAGGTGATAGTAGAGGTTTGTGGTCTATTTTTTTAGTCGCTTTCCTCTCAGGCTTTGTTGCTTTATTAACACCTTGTGTATTTCCTATGATACCAATGACTGTTAGTTTTTTTATTAAGCAAAGCCAGTCTAAAGCTAAAGGGATTAGGAATGCTATAATTTATGGCTTATCAATTATCGTTATCTATGTTTTACTTGGTACTATCATAACAGCAATATTTGGTGCAGATGCATTAAATGCACTAGCAACTAACGTATGGTTTAATCTTATATTCTTTTTATTATTAATTGTTTTTGCAATGTCGTTTTTAGGTGCTTTTGAAATTGTTTTACCAAATTCTTGGGCTAATAAAGCAGATAAGCAAGCAGACAGAGGCGGTCTTATTGGTATATTCTTTATGGCTCTAGCTTTAGCTATTGTTTCATTTTCATGTACGGGACCAATAGTAGGTACCATATTAGTTGAAGCAGCATCAAAAGGAGGTGTTGCACCAGTAATAGGTATGTTAGGTTTTTCATCTGCCATAGCCTTACCATTTGCCTTATTTGCAGCATTTCCTGGTTGGTTAAATTCATTGCCTAAATCTGGCGGTTGGTTAAATACCGTAAAAGTGGTGTTAGGATTTTTAGAATTAGCATTAGCCTTTAAATTTTTATCGCAAGCTGATTTAGTATTACAATTACATTTCTTAGAGCGTGAAGTCTTCTTAGCCATTTGGATAGCTATCTTTGGAGCGTTGTCTTTATACCTCTTAGGTAAAATACAATTACCGCATGATTCACCTTTAAAGCATATTTCTGTAGGCCGACTAATGTTAGGACTTTTAACTCTAAGTTTTACCGTTTATATGATTCCTGGTCTTTGGGGTGCACCTTTAAATTTAATCAGTGCATTTCCTCCACCATTAGATTATAGTGAATCTCCTTATGGTGTAGGGAACTCTCAAGGTGGCGGTACTTCTAGTCATATAGATTTGCCAGAAGGGGCACATCTGTTAGCTCCGCATGATATTATTGCATTTAATGATTATGATTTAGGCTTAGCTTACGCAAAAAAGATTGGCAAACCTGTAATGCTTGATTTTACGGGTTGGGCATGTGTAAACTGCCGTAAGATGGAACAACAAGTTTGGGTGAAACCAGACGTTTTATCCAAACTTAAAAATGATGTGGTACTTATTTCGTTATATGTAGACGAGCAAATCGATTTTCCTGAAGGAGAAGCACCAGATTCTAAATTAAGACCAGGAAAGAAATTGAGAAATAAAGGTCAGAAATGGAGCGAAATGCAAACCATTAGATACAAAACAAATACACAACCGTATTATGTATTAATGGACCATGACGAAGAAAACCTTAACAAGCCTGTAGCTTATACACCAGATGCTAAGGAATATTATAATTGGTTAAAAGAAGGTATTGCAAACTTTAAGAAGTAACTGCTATATAACGACAATGCTAATTTTAAAACCAGTATAAGCATAGTCTTTTTGCTCTATAAATGATCTGCTCTACAATGTAATACGGCTTCAATTCCAAAGTAATTTACCTCTTTCTGTCCAATAATTATCTGGTGAAATAGCCAAACCTTTCAGTAGAGATAGTTCGGTTGTATGTAACTTAAATTTTAAAGATTTTAAGTTGTCTTTTAATTGTACACCGTTAGCTGCTCCACTTAATACTAGAGTAGGTTGTAGGCTGTCTATAATAAATCGTATAGCAATAGCATCTATACCAACGCTATATTTTTTTGAGAGTAATTCAAGATAATTATAAGTAGATTCATAGTGCTTTAGATTGCTATGTCTAAATAGCCTTCCATTAGCTAATGCCTCTTTTATAATAATGGTTTTTCCTTTGTCTAGTAATTGTGATAATATAAGGCTACAAGATTGCTCAAAAATATTAAAAGTTACTTGGTAACTGTCAAATAATTCTACACCATCAAAATGTACTTTTTGTGCAGCTTCAATAATTTGTAGTTGTGCTGTACCACTAGACGAAAGCCCTATTTGTAAGCCATGTTTCTGTTTCAACTCATTAAGTCGAGATAATATAGCAGTATTATTTAAAACACCACTATCTAATGTTGCAGAATGAATTTGATAAATTTTTAGATTAGGAAGCATAGCTTTTGAGACTTGCCACTGCGCATTCAGTTTTGTAAGCGAGTGCTCTTTAATTTCATGTTTACCAGAAAAGCCAATATCCCAGTTTGCAACATACGTATAGCCAAATTTAGTAGAAATATTAACGTCTTTATGATTTCTATAGGTATGCCAGTGGTTTAAGAATTGCTCGCCTAAGCCATAAGATGGTGCCACATCAAAATCTCTAATACCAAGTTGGTAACTTTTATCTAAAACTTTAATTGCATTTGCTTTAAAGGCCTCTACAGACTTATCAATAACATCCTTAGATCTTATATTTATATAATCTGGTCTGCCTAAAGCTGCAAGGCCTAATCCTATTTTAGTTGTTGTCATTGATCTGTTTTTTAATGGTTTTTAATTTTTCAGGAATACGTTCAGAGGCTACTAATTCTGAAAATTGATGGAGTAATATTTCTAATTTAGGATTAATAAAGCGTTCGCAAAATGGTTTATTGGGATTTTTTAGATAGTAATTCTGGATGGCTTCACGAGAGGCTTTAAATTCTGAAAACCGGTATATTTTAGTCACCAATTGATGTTTAAATTCAGGCTGAAAAGTATTTAAGATAGTCGAAGCTTCTATTTTTTGTTCTTCTGAAAAATAATACACGGCAGACCTGTATTTATGTCTCATAGAATGTGCGGAGCTGCTTTTGTGCGTATGTAAATGCACTTCAATTAAGTCTTTTAGCGTGATAACCTTTGTGTTAAAATGAACAATTATAGCTTCTGAAAACGACTCATTTTCTTTAATGGACGCTACATAGCCTTGCTCAACTTTTACCACACCTTTTAAAGCCTGAAACACGGCCTCTGTACACCAATGACAACCACCTCCTAATGCTATTTTAGTTTTGCTAACCATTTGGTGAGTTCTTTTTCAGTTGGGTTTCTTAGTTTTTTATTGCCTAGGGTAAGCGTTGGGAAATTAAGTTTTCTGTTGCCGTACAATGCACGCAATTCTTTAGCAGAATTATCATCTACTTCAACATCTAAAAATTGATACTTTAAGTTTTTACTATCTAAAAAAGTTTGATAGTAGTTTGTTTTATGACAGCGCTGTGCGCCATATAATTTTAGTTCTAAATGGGTTGACATTTTTTAATGTCCTTTCTGTTTTTTTATAAAATGAAGCTTGTAGGTCATACAAGCTTCATTTTAAATAGTGTTTAATTCTATTTTAATTTATCAGAATGTAGTTTTCTGAGTTTCGCTAATTTAGGATCTATAACAAAGCTACAATAGCCATAATCTGGATTGTTTTTATAAAAATCTTGATGTTCCTTTTCGGCTTCGTAAAAAATTGATGCAGCAGATAATTCTGTAACAATAGGATTATCATAGTATTGTGCAATTTCTGCTAAAACGACTTCAGCTACTTTTTTCTGTCCGTCATTGTTATAATATATTACAGAACGGTATTGTGTACCACGATCTGCACCTTGCCTATTTAATGTGGTTGGGTCGTGCGTGGTCATAAAAATAACGAGTATGTCTTCATAAGAAATGATGTTGGCATCATACGTTACTTGTACCACTTCGGCAAACCCAGTTAAACCAGAGCAAATTTCTCTATATGTTGGTCGTCCTGGAGCTTTACCACCAGTATAACCAGACACTACTTTTTCTACACCTTTTACTTCTTCAAAAATCGCTTCTGTACACCAAAAGCAGCCACCACCAACGGTTGCCATTTGTAAGTTTCTAGTTTTCATTAGGCTATCTCCTTATCTAAAATCATAGATTCTGAATTTATACAATAGCGCAAACCACTAGGCTCAGGTCCATCTGGGAAAACATGTCCTAAATGGCCATCGCACGTGTTGCACATTACTTCTACGCGCACCATACCAAAAGAAATATCTCTATCGTATTTTATAGCATTCTCTTTTATAGGTTGTGTAAAGCTAGGCCATCCACTACCAGACTCAAACTTTATTGTAGAATCAAATAACGGAGTATTACAGCATACGCAATTGTATTGTCCTTCGTCATAAATACTACAAAGTTCGCCACTATTAGGGCGTTCTGTACCTTTTTTTCTTGTAATTCTGAATTGTTCTGGAGTTAATTGTGCACTCCATTCGGCTTCTGTTTTTTCAACGCGTCTGTCAGGAATTGGATTTCCTTTTACAGAAAAGTTAATGACGTCTTTCCAAGTTAGCATAATCTATTTCTTTCTTTTAAGTAAAAATAGTCGAAAAAATAGTAAGAAAATTACAGTTAACTTATCTTTTAGAATTTCAGTTATAAATTATAATACCATAGGCTCAGGCCATATCAATACTAAGGCTTTTTTTTAAATCTTAATTTTAGATGTTTTTAATTAATAGTATAGCGTAAGTAATTCTTTTAAATAAAAAAAAGCGTCAACTTTTAAAGATGACGCTTTAGTATCGCAGTAATGTTAAAAGTTATTTAATTATTAACTTTTTTGTAACTATTGTATTGTTTTGAGTAATTTTAAGGAAGTATATACCTGCGTTTAATTTAGAAGTGTTCAACTGATTGTTCGTTAATACTTCATTTCTAACACGTTTTCCTAATACATCAAATACTTGTATATTTAATGGGTTAGTGCTAGTCGTTTTAATATTTACGTATCCTAAATTTGTAGGATTAGGGTAAAGAGAAAACTCAGTATAAGTAGTGTCTCCAATTGATAATATGTCATTTGTATAAACAGCAATAGGGTAAGGTATAGTTGCAGTAGTATTAGTTGTTTCACCATCTAATGCATCAACACCACTATATGTCCAGTTTGTAACTACAAAAGTACCATCTGGACCTGTGTTACTTACTCTGTATGCCCATCCGTCTAAGTAATCCCAAGCTTCACCAGAACCATCTGTGTCAACGTCACCAAAAGTGTCTATAATAGTTGCACCTTCATAAAGCTCTATAGAGTCATCACCATTAATACCAACAACACCATCTGTATAGGTTGGTGCAAATCCAAAGAAATTTGTAAATCCAGTAGCTTCGGTAGCTAAAAAGATACGGTCTCCAGCACTTACAGCATCAGCAGGAAAATTATATTCTACAGTACCAGCAGAAGAACCTCCACCATTAGTTACAGAACTAATACCAAAAACACTTAAATCTGCAATATCAGCTAAAGCAACTAATTCTATTCCTTTTGGTGTACCACCAGTAATAGGTCCATCATAAGCACCAACTAAAACCAACGCATTTGTTGCAGCACCAAAAACATTTCCGTTTAAAGCTACAGTTACATCTGCTGCTGGAGCAGAAGCTACAGTAAGGTCGCCAGTATAAGCTCCCTCAACTAAACCTGCTGCTAATCTTATAAAAACTTCTGTGTTAGCTACAGTACCACCAGTTTGAGAAACGGTTACAGAAGACGTAAAAGTACCACCACTAGTTAAAGAAACTTCAAAATTTGTTGGTGCAGTTACAGTAATATCATTCGTTAAAAACAACCCTTCTAAGAATATAGAATCTTCATTTGATGGTCCAGAACCGACACCGTAATTAAAATCATTAAGTGTTCCAAATACACTAAATTGAGAGTCTGCAGCACTAACGATACCTGCTAGAGATAAGGTTGCATCGGTTGCTCCGGTAGAAGCAACTGTAAGATCACCAGTGTAAGTGTTAACTCCAAGAGCCACTACAAGTCTTACATAAATGGTTGTTGGGTCTACAGTGCCACTTGTTGGTGTAAGTACTATTGGTGCTGTGGTAAAACTAGCACCACTTGTTGTAGATATTTCAAAATTTGTAGGTGCAGTAACTGTAATGTCTTGGGTTAAATTAATACCTGAAACACTAAAAGACTCTTCATTAGATGGGCCGTTACCTTCAAAATAATCCATACTACCTGTACTACCAGAAATTGCAACCGTTGGTGTAGAGGATGCAGTTGTAGTATACGTGCCAATACCTCCAATTAAAGTTTCAAAAGTATCAGTTCCACCCTGGCAAACGCCTAATGTGTTTAATGTACCTGCGCCAGGAATAGACCAGTTAGCCTCAGTAAATCCTGCGTCAGGACCAGTGCCATCTAAACGTTTAGCATAAGAATCTGCATATTCCCAAGATTCACCAGAACCATCAGTAGCTTCAACACCATATTGGTCTATAACTGTAGAAGAACTTGTTTCAACGATCCTGATTCTGTCGTCACCATTCAAGTTCATTGTACCAGATACAAGCACTGTAGCAGATCCTAGAGATGGAAACTCAGTAACTAAAGAAGCAGCACTACCGCTTGTTGTAATATAAACAAAGTCGTTAGTTACTGTGCCAAGCGTAGATAAATCTTGAGTACTTCCCCATGTGGTGTTAGCGTTAGTTTGGTTTTCTAAACTGTATAAAGAGAAATCTACAATACCATCAGCGTAAATTTCTAAAAGTTTTGGATTTCCACCAGAACAGTCACCATCTAAAATGGCTGTAATTATAGGCGACTGTGCGTAAGAGACAGTAGCTATTAATAAGGTAAATAAAAAGTAAATTTTCTTCATAATTAATATATATAATAGGTTAGACTACAAATATAATAACAAATTGGTAGTTGCAAGAGTTATGATATTAATTACTCTATATTTTACAATAAGATAACATGTAAGCTTTTTTGGTGTTTTATGTTAAAAAGAACATGCTATTAAGCTGTAGTTAAATTATTTTAATATACAGTTTTGGTTTAGTTTAAACAAAAAAAAACTTACATCTTCTTTAGATGCAAGTTTTTTTTGTGGAGTCGGAGAGAATCGAACTCTCGTCCAAACAAGTAACCACATAGGTTTCTACACGCTTATTCTTTTCTTAGGTTTTCGACGTAAAGCTGGTTAAAGACAACCTACTTTTGGCTTAGCTTCTTAATCTCGAAAAGGCAACGAAGCACTACCTAATCTAAGTCAATTTTTACGATGCCATAAAAAGAACGCCATTAACTAAGGCTTTCTCGAGACATTTAGCACTCCTACCTAGTAGGACGAGGCTTAATCTTACTATAATTCAGATTATGCAGCTAAAGCGTAGTTATTCTCGCCGTTTAAAATTTGGTCTAGCCTTTTACGTGTATCAATGCCATTACACGACGTGCTTACTATCTAATTAATCTCGCTGTCAAAACCAGTCGACCCCATAAATAATAATTTTTTTGGCGTTACCTTTTACGTATACCTGCAAGGTTAAAAAAACCTGTAAGGGTCTCAAAAAAGGTCGGGCTTTCGGCAGTCGCTTTTTTTGATAAAAAATCAAAAAAGAGCTTCAACAAAGCCTCAATCCCTAACGCACCACACCAAAAAACAGTAATAATCGCTTTATGATGTGCAATATTACTAAAATACTAAGTCAAAAGCTATACCAAATTCATTTTATAAGTACAATAAGAAAATTTGTCAGTAATAAGCCAACACATTCTTTCAAATTAATATGTAAGACTAAAAACACATTAGATTTTAGTTTTAAAATACCTCCATTTAGTTAAATTTAGAATTTAACCAATACCAACTAACAAACCTTATATCTAAAAAAATCTATTGGTAATACTCGTAATTTCTAATATCTTCGGGGCAAATTACTAATTGCATAACGCTATGAAATTCGCCATCATTAAAGAACGTAAAAATCCACCAGACAGACGCGTGGTATTTTCTCCAGAAAAACTTGCAGAAGCTAGAGCACAGTTCCCTGAGGCCGAATTTATAGTAGAATCTTCAGACATTCGTATTTTTTCAGACGAAGCCTATAAAGCTAAAGGTTTTAAAGTCACTAATGACGTTACAGACGCAGATGTAATGATTGGCGTTAAAGAAGTGCCCATAGCACATTTAATTCCTAATAAAAAATACTTTTACTTTTCTCATACTATAAAAAAACAGCCGTATAATAGAGACTTATTAAAAGCTATGCTCAATACTAATATTGAGATGTTAGACCACGAGACTATTGTAAAAGAGAACGGAGCAAGACTTATTGGTTTTGGTCGTTATGCAGGTTTAGTAGGTGCTTATAATGGTTTTAGAGCATTAGGTTTAAGAGACAACATATTTGCATTACCAAAAGTAGAAACTCTTGCAGACTTAGAAGCCGTAAAAGCAGAGCTCGACAAAATTACGCTACCTAATATAAAAATCTTATTATCTGGCACAGGTAAAGTGGCCTATGGTGCAAAAGAAATTTTAGACCATTTAGGCGTAAAAGAAGTTGGTGACGCGTTGTATTTAACTTCAAAATTTATAGAACCTGTATATTGTATGGTTGATGTTATGGAATACGCAAAACGTAAAGACGGTAAAGTTGGAGATAAGTATGCTTTTTATAAAGACCCGTCTGGTTACGAAAGTAATTTTATGCCTTATGCCAAAGAAACGGACTATTTTATTGCGGGCCATTTTTACGGTAATAATGCCCCTTATTTATTTACAAGAGAAGACGCCAAACATCCAGACTTTAAAATAAACTTAGTTGCAGATATATCTTGCGATGTAGACGGGCCTGTTGCTTCTACACTCAGGGCTTCTACGATTGCAGATCCGTTTTATGGTTACGATGCCAAAACAGAAAGTGAAGTAGCCTTTAATACCAAAGGTGCTATAACAGTAATGGCTGTAGATAATTTACCGTGCGAATTACCAAAAGATGCAAGCGAAGGTTTTGGAGATTCATTTTTAGAGCACGTTATTCCTGCATTTTTTAATGACGATAAAGATCGTATTTTAGAACGGGCCCAAATGACTACTAAGGATGGTAAACTCACCTCTAGATTTGCTTACTTACAAGATTTTGTAGATGGTACAGAATAAATAGTTTTAAACATCCAAAAACCAATCACCAAAAATAATCCGAAACCCAAAGTAAATAACCATGCATCATAATTTTGAAAAGGTGAACTTATGATAGAAATAATATCTGAAATGAGATATTGAGGTTGACTTATAATTTCCCATGAATTATAGCGTAAAAAACGACCTAAATAAACTCCGAAACCACAAAGAAACAAAATAACGGTTGTGGCAGATGTAACAGGCACACGTTTAAAATTTTTAGAAATAATACCTTGCATATCAATAATTGATAAATAGAAAAGGAACAAACCACTTAAAGCAAACGATAAAATTACCAATACGTCTAACCACAACATAGCATTGTTTCCTATCTTAATATGTATCAAATCTGTAACAATATAAGGGGCATTTGGTAAGAACGCGAGCCAAGCAAGAAACCAAAAACCTAAACTCAATTTGCTTATTTTTTGCAGGGAAGTAAGATACATCGTTATGGCATAAGGTATAATAGCCAAGAAGACATTCCACACCAAGAATAAGAAGAAGAATGATTTGTTGAGCTTCATACGAACCATAAGTACAATGACACTAAACGCTAAAGCCACAGTTATGAGTGTGAGTGTTTTAAATTTATTTTGAATAATTGATTTTATAGTTTCCATAATTTAATATTTTGATGATTTTGGTATTTTATAATTGCAGTTTCAACACCCAAAATGGTAATAATGCCTAAAGTGTAGGCTATTAAATCTGTTAAATGAAAGGTGCTGCCAAATATGAGTTTTGCGGTAAAGCTACCTTGTAAATTAAAGTAGGTTAAAAATGGTGTAAGTTGAAGCAACTCTATACCATAAGCAATAAAGAGGACGATAAAAGCTGAAGCCCTCACAGACAGGTTTGTACACCCTCTTATAATTGCATATAGTAAAATAACCACCAAGTAATCTCCAAATGTGTAGCGAATAAAACCGGTTTTTATAATAAAAGCGATAGCTAATTCTATTAATAATAATGAATGCGCTAGGGTTAAATAGTACTTGTTAAATTGTAGTCTCATTTATTTTTTCGAATTGTGTTAGGGTATAGCAATAGGTTTGCCCAAAAATTTGGGTGAAACGTTAAATACCAAATCTAAACTGGCTTTAGTGCGTGCCAAGTATTCTCGCAGATGCGTACTTCTACTATATTTAGGGTCTTTAGCATTAAATCCTATCGCGTTAATATTAAAATGTTTAGCAATGTAAATGGCACGTTCGTTATGAAATTTTTGTGAGATAATAGTTAATGCTGTTTGTCCGAATATGGCTTTGGCTCTAACCATAGAATCTAGTGTTCTAAAACCAGCGTAGTCTAAGATGATTTTATCAGCAGAAATACCTAAAGCTATAAGGTCGTTTTTAAAGTCTGAAGGTTCATTATAAGCCTTTCGGCTATTATCACCACTTACTAATATGTATTCTATTTTATTGGCATTATATAATTGTACAGCGGCATCTATTCGATATTTGTAGTATAGATTAATTGAACCGCTTTTAACATATTTACTTGTGCCTAAAACCAGTCCGACTTTATTTTTAGGAATGTTGTTGACATTATCATAAATATGATGTCTAGATTTAAAACCTACCCAATAATAGGTTGCTAAAACACCAGAAAGTATAACAGCAGAAATAAGAAGTGATAGTTTAAGCTTTTTCATGCTACAGTGAGGTTAAGGTTTATTAATGCTGATTTCGGAAATATGACACTTCTAAATTCTTGAATAGATACATTTAAAAGTTGCCGATAATCGAAATGGTGAAAGGCATTTGCTGATTTGCCTGTTTTATAAGATTTGTAGTAATACGTATAGTAATCTGGTAGTATGGCTACGCCTAAAATAATGGCTCCGTATAAATAAGGACTGCGTTTACCATTGCCAAAACAAAGACATTGTAAGGCTATTTCGTCTTCAACTTTAGTGCTGTAATTGCATAATACATGGTAACAATCGTGACGCTCTACTTTTGGGATTAACTCAAAATTATTGGTGTCCAAAAATTCTCCAAGGTGTCTGCCAAATGTAGGTTTTGGTAGTTTTAGTAAATCCTTTTTTGTGAGATTCCAAGACTCATGATTTTTAAATAACGACGTATAGATGCGCTGCGAATGCTCAAAAAGCCATATAATAAATTGCTTTCTCAAGGCTTTTGTTTTCTTTACTATGTTAGTATTCATGATAGATTCGATGTTTTTAAAAAATTATTTCTTGAAGTTTTTCTTTTTTTAAGTCATGTCTCCACATTAATAATGCAGTGAGATATACAAATGAGAAATAGATAATAGCGATCTGAGCAAAATCAAACATTGCAATTGCAGTTAAGCACAATACAGAAAGCGTAATGATGTAATACGGAAAGCATATTTTAAATACATCTGCTTTACTAGATGAATTATTAGACCACCAATACATGCATGAAATACTAAGGCGTAAAAGTGCAAAATGAATACAGGTAACAAATAGAAACCCTATAATGGCGAGGCCTATCATATTATTTAGTTTCTAGTTTAAAGTTGTCGTACTGTAATTCTTGCCAGTTGCTTTCTTTTAGCTTTGTTGTGTAACGTTTGTATTTTTTTTCAACCAACCTTAAGTAATCTGCGTTTAAGGGTTTTAATTTCATCTGCGCATTCAATTCTAAAGTATTGTTATCTGATAGCTCAATGAGGTATTTAAAATCCATAGATTTTGCATGGTTTAAATTGTAATTGGTAATAAGACTATCCCAATTAACAGTACTTGCAATAATTAGAATAGCAAAAGCAACTTGTGTATTTACTCTAAATAAATACCAAATATTTTTTACACTACTGATTTTTAAAAGTGTTGTAATTAGGCCAACTACTGAGAGAATAAGGTAGATGTGTACACCAATTCTTTTGTAGGTTAGTCCAAAATAATAGATGTATTGACTGTTTTTAGTGGCAATACTAAGCACGAGTAGAATGTTTAGAACAATCCATGTTATAGCTAAGCGCTTAAGTGTTTTGTTAGCATCATAAAAGTTTAAGTCTCCTCTAAAAACATAAAGTAGAATTAGTATCGCTATAACAATAGACGCAATTAAGGCATTAATGCCATTATGAATTTGAGCAGAAAATACGGAGCCTCGGATATCTGTAGTTGCTATTAGTGTTGAGATATCTGTAATTAAGAAAAGTACAATTAACCCGTTTAGCATGCCAATTAAAATAATGCCTAATTGGTTTTCTTGTTTTAATTTAGGTAAGGAGAAGTAGTTGCTTTTGTTAAGGATATTGCCAGTTTTTAAATCTAGTGCTGTTGCAGGTTCTACCTCAACAGGTTGGTGTATGTTTGATAGAAGATAATAACCCAAACCAGCAAATAAGACCCATTGTACGTTTATAAAACTAAAGTCTATTTTTGAAATAAGGTCGTTAAAAACAGGATTACCGTTTTTATATAAGGCAATAAAAATGATAAGTACAACTAGCGGAATAACTACAATCTTTGCCGCGTGTAGGTAATCGACATTACTCTTTTCTTTTACAGGTTGTCCTTCTTCATTTATAGTGAAATTACGATGTAAAATACCAGCAACAGTGGTGTAAATACCATTAAGCCAATTAACGTATAATGACGATTTGTGTTGAGACACAAGCCCAATTAAGGTAAAAAACGATACACAGTTGGCTAAAATGGCAAGTGCAGAGTCATGAAAGAAAACAGCAATACCTGTAACCATATAAAGACAAGCATAAACACTAGTTTTTTGCTGTTTAAAATCTGTTTTGTTGTTAATGAAAAGAACGGTAGTTGTTAGTAAACTAAAGAGTAGGAGGTTGAGACCAATAGCTTGATTGTAAAATAAGGTGCTAAATAGAAAGGCACCAAAGAATAAGATGTTTTTTTTCATGACTAGATATTTAAAAGTACTTTGTTTTTCAAAGTAAAAGATTAAAAAAATAGAGTTAAGTTTTGTTTATTAATTTTTCTAAAGCATTAATGTGCTTTTTAAACTCAGCTTTGCCAAGCTTAGTTGTACTATATCTTGTATTTGGTTTTTTGCCAATAAATTGTTTTTCTACTAATATGTATTCTGCCTTTTCTAACGCTTTTGTATGGCTTGCCAAGTTGCCATCGGTAGCACCAAGTAATTCTTTAAGCATATTAAAATCGGCATACTCGTTTACCATAAGAACAGACATAATGCCGAGTCTAATTCTATGATCAAAAAGTTTATTTATATTGGTTATTATACTCAAAATTTAAATTTGTGCGTAAAGTTACTGAAAACTGCGACTGATAACGGTTTACTATTTTACATCATATTTAAAATGCATCCAAGTTCCGTAAATGACATGCATCACTCCAAAACCAAGTACCCAAAGCCAAAAGCCAAAACCTGGATAATAACTTGCAATTAATCCCAAAATAATTTGTATAAATCCTAAGTACTTAATGTTGCCAATACTATATTTTGATGCATTTACTAAAGCTAAACCGTAAAAGATAAGCATAAGTCCTCCTGTTTGACCATATCTTCCTTGACTTAAAATTATTAAACAATAAATACCTCCAACTGCTAGAGGTACTAAAAAGTTAAAGAGTAATCTCCGAGAAGAATTATCCCATATCTTTTCATTATTTTTTTTTGCTTTACTAGTTGTAAGTATTATTCCGGTAACGGCACTTAATAAAGCGACCATGAAAAGTACAAACATTGCTATCCAAAATACCCAACCATGAAATATGTACAATTTGCCACCACTATATGAAATTACTAACCAATAAGCTATAGCAGCACCAATTAGTGCATATACGCCAGCTAGTATGCCAGATAAACCACTTAGCGAAATAAAACGAGACGATTTATTCATTAGATTTTTAATCTCGCTGATGTCTTTTAGATAGTCTTCGTTGTTCATAATGAAAGTACTTTGAAATACAAAGTAAATGAATTTAATTGAATCTGCAAAACTATTTTAAAAGATATTGATTAAATTTAGAGAATAACTAAAACTTAAAATCATCTACATATGGATTTTTTACTAACAATTGCAAATATAACTGGCGGACTATTATTAGGATTGGCCACCTTAGATAAGTGGGACGGTGAAAGTAATTTTTTTAATAAAATTGCAGGCATGCTAGCACCTTTTCAAACTATAATTGGTGGTGCGCTTATTATTTTAGCTTTATTGTCGTTTTGGAGCAATCTTCTTTTTAATTGTTTAAGTATTTTGGGTGGACTTTTATTGTTAACACACGTATTTGGTAAAGTACCAGCCTTAGAGGCAACGCTACGAAAAGTATCGGATAAGTTAATGCCTTTTAAAGCTGTTATTGGTGTTGGACTTTTGGTTATTGGTCTTTTGAGGTTGTTTTAAATAAGCCATGCACCCAGCTGAAACCTACATACTAAAACAAGACGAACCATTTAAATCTGTTTTGTTACAACTTCAGTCTATAATAGAGGCAGTTGTACCGGAGGCTGAGTTGTTATTTAAATGGAGAGTTCCTTTTTATTACTGTAATGGTATGCCGTTATGTTATTTAAATCAATCTAAAGATTACGTTGATTTAGCATTTTGGCATTTTGACCGCATGGACACATACACCACACATTTTGTAGCTGCCAACCGAAAATCTGTACGTTCTCTACGTTATACATCTGTAGATGACATAAATGATGAGGTTGTAGTGTATGTGCTTCAAAAACAATTAGAAATTAATATGAATCCGTTTACAATTAGCCTCAAAGGAAAGTCCAAAATTTAGACATTAAAGACAGCAAATTGAAATCAATATTTAAACGTCTTAAAGACTCTTTATAGTTTTTCTTATTGCTACTAAATTAGAGAGTAAGCCTTCCAAATTATCTAAATGCAACATATTAGCACCATCACTTTTTGCATTTGCAGGATCAAAGTGTGTTTCAATAAATAAACCATCTACATTATTTACCACACCAGCTCTGGCTATAGTTTCAATCATATCTGGTCGTCCACCTGTTACACCAATACTTTGGTTGGGTTGTTGTAGTGAATGTGTAACATCTAGCACTGTAGGAGCATATTGGCGCATGGTTGGTATGCCTCTAAAATCTACAATCATATCTTGGTAGCCAAACATGGTACCTCTATCGGTTATCCAAGCATTTTGGTTACCAGCATCTTTAACTTTTTGTACAGCGTGTTTCATAGCTTCCGGACTCATAAATTGTCCTTTCTTTAAATTAACCACTTTACCAGTTTTTGCAGCTGCAACTACCAAATCGGTTTGTCTTACTAAAAATGCAGGTATTTGTAAAACATCTACATATTCTGCTGCCATAGCGGCATCAGACGCTTCATGTATGTCTGTAACCGTAGGTATATCAAAAGTTTCAGAAACCTTTCTTAAAATTTTAAGTGCTTTTTCATTACCAATACCTGTAAAACTATCTATTCTACTTCTATTCGCCTTTTTAAAACTACCCTTAAAAACATAAGGAATATGAAGTTTGTCTGTAATTGTAATGACTTTTTCTGCAATACGCAATGCCATATCTTCTCCTTCAATAGCACAAGGGCCGCATAGTAAAAAGAAATTATTAGAATCTGTATGTTTTAATTTAGGTATCGTAATCAAAGCTTATGACTTAAATGTTAGACCACAAAGATAGTATTTTAAACCCTAATTATAAGTTTGATTTTTAACAAGGTAAATTACCCTTTTAGTACTGTGTTTTTTTATTTAAAACTCACGTTTTATACTATTTCTTAAAATCCATAACGACATTATAAAGTTGGCAACAACTAAAATACCTCCATAAAACAAATAGGATTTAGAAGAATTAGACCAATAAAAAATATTAAACAAGTCCAACAAATACGCTAATATTAAATAGGAAGAAAGACAGATAAAAACAATACCTAACGAAAAATTAAGTTTTCTATTGGGTGTAATAACCTGCCATAAAAAAGGAATTGCAAATAATAAGATAGGATAGGCAGAAATACCTTCATTTTTATTAATAATTGTAAACCAATATAGGATTACAGATAAAAAATAAAAATACGGCACAAAACGGGTGTATTTACTAATGGTATGCATCTGTTGTGATTTTTAGAGTTCAGATGTAAATAGCCCAATTAGCGATTGGTTTTTTGAGGTAGGCTTTTACTTTTAATTACTACTACAACGGTAAGTTACGGCTGTAAATTACTTCAAAATTAAATTATAACATATAATTAACGAAATGAAAAGAATATGATGTACCTTTGCGCGCTTAAAATCAGCATCTATTATGGCTAATATTAAAAATATTGCAATCATTGCACACGTCGATCACGGTAAAACTACTTTGGTTGATAAAATCATGTACCACTGTCAGTTATTCCGTGAAAACGAGAATACAGGTGACTTAATTCTAGATAACAACGATTTAGAACGCGAAAGAGGTATTACAATTACATCTAAAAATGTATCTGTAGTTTATAAGGATACTAAAATTAATATTATTGACACACCTGGTCACGCCGATTTTGGAGGTGAAGTAGAGCGGGTATTAAATATGGCTGATGGTGTTGTATTATTAGTTGATGCTTTTGAAGGGCCTATGCCACAAACGCGTTTTGTATTACAAAAGGCGATTGATTTAGGTTTAAAACCTTGTGTGGTTATCAATAAGGTTGATAAAGAAAACTGTACACCAGACGAAGTGCACGAAAAGGTATTTGATTTAATGTTTGAACTTGGTGCTGAAGAGTGGCAATTAGATTTTCCAACCGTTTATGGTTCTGCAAAGAACAATTGGATGAGTGATGATTGGAAAAACGAAACTGATAATGTTGAACCATTATTAGACATGGTAGTAGAACACGTGCCAACTCCAGTTTTTGAAGAAGGAACTACACAGATGTTAATTACATCTTTAGATTTTTCTTCTTTTACAGGTCGTATTGCAATTGGTCGTGTACAAAGAGGAACTATAGTAGAAGGACAACAAATCGCTTTGGTAAAAAGAGATGGGTCTGTAATAAAAAGTAGAATTAAAGAAGTCTTTATTTTTGAAGGTCTTGGTCGTAAAAAAGTACAGAGCGTTCAAACCGGAGATATTTGTGCCCTTGTTGGTGTAGAAGGTTTTGAGATAGGTGATACTGTTGCCGATTTAGAAAATCCTGAGGGTTTAAAATCTATTGCTATTGATGAGCCTACAATGAGTATGTTGTTTACCATTAACGATTCTCCTTTCTTTGGAAAAGATGGAAAGTTTGTAACATCTCGTCATATTAAAGACCGTTTAGAAAAAGAACTAGAAAAGAACTTAGCATTGCGTCTAGGTGAGACTGCTACTGCAGATAAGTTTATGGTTTTTGGTCGTGGTGTATTACACTTGTCGGTATTAATCGAAACCATGCGTCGCGAAGGTTATGAATTACAAATAGGACAACCGCAAGTAATCATTAAAGAAATTGATGGTGCTAAATGTGAGCCAATCGAAGAATTAACTATTGATCTTCCAGAAACTGTTTCTGGTAAAGCTGTAGAGTTTGTAACCAAACGTAAAGGTGAGTTATTAAGTATGGAAGCTAAAGGTGAGCGTATGATATGCGAGTTTATGATTCCTTCTCGTGGTATTATTGGTTTGCGTAACCAATTACTAACAGCGACTGCTGGTGAAGCAATTATGGCACACCGTTTTAAAGAATACCAGCCTTTTAAAGGTGAAATTCCTGGTCGTATTTCTGGATCTTTAATCTCTATGGAAAATGGTACAGCGATTCCTTATTCAATCGATAAGTTACAAGATAGAGGTAAGTTTTTTGTAGAGCCTGGTGAAAGTATATACGAAGGCCAAGTAATTGGTGAAAATTCTCGTCAAGATGATATGGCTGTGAATATTACAAAAGCTAAAAAGCAAAGTAACGTCCGTAGCTCTGGTGCAGATGATAAAGCGAAGATTGTACCAGCAATTAAGTTTTCTTTAGAAGAAGCTTTAGAATATATCCAAAAAGATGAGTATGTTGAGGTGACTCCAAATTCTCTAAGATTACGAAAAGTACACTTAAAAGAAGTAGACCGTAAGCGTAATAAGAATATGTAATATCATTAATTTGTTATTCTAAATTTATTTTAGAACAGCATTAATTAATTTAGTTATAACTTATAAGAAGAGAAATACTGAAAAGTGTTTCTCTTTTTTGTTTAATTTACAATATGGAATTATTTGGACTAACAGTAACTGAGTATATTGGCTATTTAGCATCTTTAATGGTGCTAATATCATTTACAATGAAAGATGTAAAAAAGCTAAGACTTGTTAATATGACTGGTTGCGTGCTTTTTATTACCTATGGTTTTTTAATGCCTACCCTTCGTATAGGACTGCCAATTATTATTGCCAATGTGGCAATTTTTGTGGTAAACATCTATTATTTAACTAAAAAGACAACCTAATTTGTTAATTTAAGCCTTTATAAGCTTAGTTAATTTAATGTTAGAAACCCGAAGGCGCTATTTTTTAAAACTTTTTAAGAACACCCATATACATCCTGTATGGGCTATGTTGGCTTCAGGATTATATCCACTACTTTACTATTACGATAAAAATTATGCTATTATAAATTCAAAATCGCAATTCTTTTTTTTTGTATTTTTCTATATCTGTTTGCCAATTATATTTTATTACTCTTCTGCATTTATTATAAGCGGTTTTAAGCCCTTTGTAAAGCTTAAACCTTACGTGCTTTCAATGTGTAACAGCACTTGTTTTTTGTTACTTATTGTAATAACGCTATATGGTTTTGATATTATAAAAATGATAATAGCCCTAATATTGGGTTTAATTTTAGGGTCTATTTTTTCAAAATACTTATATAAAATTATTATACTTCAGTTAATTTTATTGTTACTAGTGTTACCCAAATTAATGCCAGATGTGTATAGAGAAATTATGTACTCTAAAGCATGGGCTAAACAACCGGACGCTATTGAAACGCTTACTTTTAAAAAGACACCAAATATTTATGTTATTCAGCCAGATGGTTATGCTAATTTTTCGCAATTAGAGAACTCTAACTATAATTATGGTAATAGTAGTTTTGAAACCTTTCTGTCTAAACAAGGGTTTACTTCTTATAATAATTATAGAAGTAACTACGCGTCTACGCTTAGCTCTAACAGTTCTATGTTTAATATGAAACACCATTACTATGGCAATAGCACGTTAGGTATTAATCCGTCTCACAATAGTAGAGATGAAATTGTAAATAGTAACCCCGTCTTAAGAACCCTTAAACATAATCAATACACTACATTTTTAATGTTGCAAGTACCTTATTTATTAGCCAATAGACCTCGTGTAGATTTTGATAATTGTAATATTTCGTTAGATGAAGTCTCTTTTATCTCAAGAGGCTTTAACATAGAAAAAGACTTGTTAGCAGATACAAAAGCAGCTATAAAACAAAATAAAAAGACTACTAATTTTTTCTTTATAGAGTCTATGTTACCTAGCCATATCGTAACACATTATAATAGTGCTACGTCTATAGAAAATGAGCGAAGTTTGTATATAGAACGGCTTAAATTGGCCAATAATTGGCTAAAAGAACTTATTTTATTTATAGCAAAAGAAGATCCAAATGGGTTAATAATTTTAGCAGCAGACCATGGTGGTTATGTTGGTTTAGATTATATGAAACAAAGCCAAACCAAGCAAACAGACCCTTTAATTATTCAATCTATGTTTGCTTCGGTATTAGCAATAAAATGGCCAGATGATAGTTTTACAGATTTTCATAAAGATTTAAAATCTTCTGTAAATTTATTTAGAATCTTGTTTTCGTATTTAGCAGATGATAAAAGCTACTTAAACAATTTGCAAGAAGATAAAAGCTATCTCGTTATTAGAAAGGGTGCACCAACGGGTATCTATGAATTTATAGATGGTCACGGTAATATAGTCTTTAAGGCCTTAGAAGAGTAAACATAGTGGTACGCATTTATTTATCATTTAAATAATACAGTTTTGTAAAAGTGATGCATTTTTACAGTAGAGGCTGATAAAGTTATATATTTACAAAAAAATAATAATGCATTTTCTTTATTTCGATCCAGGTTTAGGTGCCATGATTATACAAGCTATAATAGCAGCTGTTGCAGGTGTTGTCTTGTTTTCAAAAAATGTTATGTATAAAATAAAGTTGTTTTTAGGTTTACAAAAACAAGATAAAGACGATGTTTTTGATGACATAGAGATTAAAGATTCTGATGTAGAAAATAAAAACTAAAGTGCAATTAAAAACCGCTCATTCATCTTCTTTTAGAGATCCTTCGGGTTATATTTTTATTGAGAATAATAGTATAAAAAGGGTTATTAATCCTGTTTATTTTAATCAGTACGATGCTTTAAAAACATCTGGTTTTTTCGATAATTTAATTAAAAATAAACTACTTATTAGCCATAAAGAAATTTCTAGAACGGCTAACGAAATCATTATAAAGCCAGAGCAAATTCCTTTTATCACTTACCCTTACGAGTGGAGTTTTAACATGTATAAAGAAGCGGCTTTATTAACTCTAAAACTTCAGAAATATAGTTTAGAACATGGTTTTTCATTAAAAGATGCATCAGCATTTAATGTTACATTTTATAAAGGAAAAGCGGTATTTATAGATACGTTATCTTTCGATTTTTATACAGAAAATGAGCCATGGCGTGCGTATAAACAATTTATAACACATTTTTTAGGGCCTTTACTTTTGGCAAGTTACCATGGTGCACACCAATTAAAATTATTGCGTAATTTTATAGATGGGGTGCCCGTAAAAATGGTAAGTACCATGTTACCTTCTAAAACAAAGTTAAGTCCATTACTGTATACTAATATTCACCTTTTAGCAAAATTAGAAGACAAGCATAGCGAAGATTATGAAGGTAAAACTAAGACGGCTAGTTTATCTAAAAAAGGCCAGTTAAATATAGTAAAGAGTCTTTATGAATTTATAAAAAAATTAGAACTTAAAGAAGCTTCAGAATGGGGTAATTATTACAATAAAACCAATTACACAGATGTTGCTTTTAAGACAAAAGATACTGTTATTAATGATTGGATTTCTAAGATTAGGCCTTCGAGTTTAATAGATGTTGGTGGTAACGACGGTACGTTTGTAAGACAAATAAACTACGACTATAAAGAAGCTTTAGTTTGCGATATAGATAATAATGCGGTAGATTTTAATTACAAAACAACAAAATTAAATAAAGACCAAAAAATGTTACCTTTTGTGTTAGATGTGTTAAATCCGTCTGCGGCAATAGGTTTAAATAGTACCGAGCGTGCTTCTTTTTTGCAGCGTATAGCGGCTTATGCACCAGATGTTACTTTGGCATTGGCGGTTATACACCACATGTCTTTATCTGGAAACGTCCCTTTTAAAGAATCAGCTAAGTTTTTTGCTTCATTTTCAAAATATCTCATTATTGAATTTCCTAAGCGTAACGACTCTTGGGTACAACGCTTATTAAAATCTAAAGCAGATTTTGAAGATTACTTTGGCTTTTATACAATCGAAAATTTTGAAACGGCCTACAGTGAATTATTCAATATAAAAGAAAAAATTCATATTAAAGATGCTGAGCGTACTATGTATTTATTAGAAATTAAAAACTTAAATTTTGAAACCAGAGCATAAATTTGATACCAAGCCTCTAGTGGGTTTGGCTTTTATGGCCGCTTTAGCGGCAGGTTTATATCCCTTTATTTATTTATATACGTCTAACCATACGTTACTCTTATCTTGGGGGCAGTTTGGTTTTTTGCTTTTGCTGTTTGTGGCTTTGCCTATTTTAATATTTTTGTGTTTAGCCTTACTTACTAAAAAAATAGCTTTTTTTAAGGACTATTACAATAGGATTTTAGCGGTGCTTAATATCTCGTTTTTTTTAAGTTTACTTGTTTATTGTGTGTATGGTTTTAAAAAGAAAATACTAGTTTTAGTCCTTATGTTGGCTGTTATATTAGGTGTTTTGCTTTATAAGCATCTAAAAAAAATAATTAAATTTCAGTTTTTATTAGCAGGTATTGGTCTATTTTTTTTGGTGCCAACCGTTGTGTCTTATTTTAATTACAGTAATGATTGGCAAAAACAACCCGACCATATAGAGTCGGTTATATTTAAAAATACACCCAATATTTATGTTATTCAACCAGATGGTTATATTGGTTTATCTGAAATGGGACAAGGCAATTACAATAAAGACAATTCAGACTTTAATACATTTCTATTAGATAATGATTTTAAGTTGTATCCTAATTTTAGAAGTAATTATTATTCTACTTTAAGCTCTAATAGTTCTATGTTTTCTATGAAGCATCACTACTATAACCGTAACTTAAATGTGGGTTCAGAACTTTTATTTGCTAGAGATATTATTGTTTCTGAAAATCCTGTTTTATCTATTCTCAAAAATAACGGTTATAGAACGTCTTTAATTTTAGAGAATTCATATTTGTTAACCAGCAGACCAAAAATAGGGTATGATTTTAGTACTATAGATTATTCAGATTTATCTGTAGTGTCTTCTGGTTTCGACTTTAAGAGAGATGTGCTTAAAGATTTAAAATCACAAATAAAGACAAATTTAAGTGGTAAACATTTTTATTTTATAGAACGTATTAGTCCTGGTCATATTACCACATATCAATCCGCATCTGAAGGTGCAGCACTAGAGCGCCAAAAATATTTAGACCGTTTAGCAGACGCCAACTCTTGGTTAAAAGACACAGTGGAGTTAATTAACTCTAATGATGCAAACGCACTCATTATTATTGTTGCAGATCATGGTGGTTTTGTAGGTTATGATTATTCTGCGCAATCGCATATAAAACCAAAAAATAGAGCAGATACATTTTCTATGTTTTCATCGCTTTTAGCAATTAAATGGCCAGATAACAGCGCCATGTATAATGCAGATATACAAACAAATGTTAATCTTTTTAGAACTGTTTTTTCTGCTTTAAGTGAAGATACATCCTTATTAAAAAATCTAGAAAGTGATGCTAGTTTCTTATCCGTTAATGAAGGTGCACCCTTGGGTATTTATAAAGTCATTGATAAAAATAATAAGGCGATTTTTAAGGCATTTATTACCGATTAATAGCTGTTAAAACTAATATCTGTCTGCCATAAGTTTCATTATAACCTTTAGTTGTTCTATATTTCACTTTGTATTTATTAAAGCGATTTAATGCTATTTAATTCTATAGATTTTGCAATTTTTCTTCCCATTGTATTTATACTATACTGGTTTGTATTTAAGAGATTAAAATTTCAGAATGTCTTATTAATTTGTGCTAGCTATGTGTTTTATGCCTGGTGGGACTGGCGTTTTTTAAGCCTAATAATTACTAGTACTTTAATAGATTACAGTATTGGTTTAGCCATTGTAAAGCAACAACACCAAAAGTTTAAAACTATTTTATTAGGGTTAAGTATTTTGCTTAATTTGGGTATTCTTGGTTTTTTTAAGTATTATAATTTTTTTATCGAGAATTTTAACAATGCCTTTCTACTTTTTGGTAAACCGTTAGATCTTAATTATCTTAATATAATTTTGCCTATTGGTATAAGCTTTTATACGTTTCAAACCATGAGTTATACTATAGATGTCTATAGAGAGAAAATAAAACCCACAACCCATCTTATTGCATTTGCATCATTTATTTGCTTTTTTCCGCAATTGGTAGCTGGCCCAATAGAGAGGGCTTCTAATTTTTTACCTCAATTTTTAAAAAAGCGAGATTTTGAGATTATAAAAGTTAAAGATGGCTTGCGACAGATACTTTGGGGACTCTTTAAAAAAATGGTAATTGCAGATAATTGTGCCATTTTTGTCGATGCTTTTTTTGCTAAACCAGATGCTTATAACGGTAGTGCATTATTATTGGGTGCTTTTTTATTTAGTTTTCAAATATATTGCGACTTTTCGGGTTATACAGATATTGCTATAGGGACCTCTAGATTATTTGGTTTTAATTTAAAACGGAATTTTAATTACCCCTATTTTTCTAGAAATATAGCAGAGTTTTGGGGCAGATGGCATATCTCTTTAACCAATTGGTTTAGAGATTATTTATACATACCTCTAGGTGGTTCTAAAGGTTCTAAATCTAAAACTATTAGAAATATAGCTATAGTTTTTATTGTAAGTGCCTTGTGGCATGGTGCCAATTGGACTTTTATTTTTTGGGGTATAATACACGCATTTCTATTTATAACCTTATGGCTAACCAATACTAACCAAAAGTATAAAAACACCCCAACGAGTAAAACTGCAATCCCACAACTTAAGACTTTAGCTTCTATTTTAACAACGTTTTTTCTTACCACATTTGCTTGGTTATTTTTTAGAGCTAAAGACCTAAACTCTGCGTTTAATTATATAACATCTATCTTTTCTGAATCTTTATTTGAGTTACCACGTTTGGGTGATAAAAACAAAGTATTATTAGTACTTATAGCCATTTCTTTTTTAATACTAACAGAATGGAATGCTAGAAACGATAATCATGCATTAGAAAAATTTGGGTTAAATTGGAAAAAACACAACCGTTATATATTTTATTACAGTTTAATTTTTGCCATATTTTACTTTTACGAAACACAACAACAATTTATTTATTTTCAGTTTTAAATGAAAGGGTTTATAAAATCTATTATACTTTTTTTAATACCAATAGTGGTGCTGGCTATAAGTCTTGAGACTATAATTAGACATATACCAAATAGTTATGAGCTTAAATCTGAGTATTTAGAAAATAATGCAGAACGTATTGAGACCCTAATTTTAGGGAGCTCGCATTCGTTTTATGGTATTAATCCAAAATACTTTACAGCACCTGCATTTAATATGAGTAATGTTTCGCAGTCACCAGATGTAGATTTGGCCATTTTGAAATCTTATGAGCATCAGCTTACAAATTTAAAAACAGTAGTGATTAGATTATCTTACGATACCCTTTTTGAACAGCTTAAACTATCACCAGAAGATTGGAGACTAAAAGACTATAAATTATACACCAATGTAGATTTAGATTACACGTTAAAGCACAACTCTGAAGTGCTAGCCATAGGATTAAAACAAAGTTTAGAAGTTTTAAAAAACGAGTATTTTAATAATATGCCATTGCTTAACTGTGATAGTTTAGGTTTTGGTAAAGTAAAAAGTCAGCTTAAAAAAATAGATTTAGACAATGCAGGGCGCATAGCAGCAAAGCGACACACCATATCTTCTTGGTATTTATTACATAAAAACAGCGAAGTCTTTAAAAAAATTATAGAACACTGTAACCAACGACATATTAAAGTTTTAGTAGTTACACCGCCTGCCTATAAAAGTTATGTAAATAACCTTAATACAAACCAAGTTGATAAAATGGTTGAAACAGGTATTTCTTTAGGCGAAAAATATGAAAACTGCTCGTATCATAACTTTATGACGCGTCTAAACTTAATACATAGCGATTTTTATGATGCAGATCACCTAAATAGTACAGGTGCCAAGAAATTTTCATTGATCCTTAATAGCTTAATAGAAAATTAGAATTATTTTTGAGTAATGTCAGACTATAACGTAAAGATATATAAGGTTAACGATAAAACTAAGTGGAACAATTTTGCTTTAAAAAGCAATCAAGATACTTTTTTGTTTCAACGCGATTTTATGGATTATCATAGCCATATATTTGTTGACTATTCGTTACTAATTTACGACGATAAAAAGCTCATTGCTTTACTGCCTGCAAATAGAGTAGGTGAAAATTTATATTCGCACCAAGGCCTAACTTACGGTGGTTTAATAACAGACAACCTTATAAAAACAACAGCAATTATTAACGTATTTAAAGCGGTTTTAGAGTTTTTAAACACCAATGGTATTAAGCGCATTACGCTAAAAGAGTTGCCAAGTATATATTTACAAAACCCAACAAATAATGCATTAGCTTATCTTTTATTTAGAACCCAAGCAAAGCTAATGCGTACAGACCTTCATTCTGTTTTAGAGTTAACAGATAATACCTATTCTAACAGTAGAAAAAAAGGTATTAAAAGAGGTGAAAAATCAAATTTGAGGGTAGAAGAAGTACAAGATTTCGATTTGTTTTGGAACACTATATTAATAGCTAATCTGTCTTCTAAACATGGCGTTAAGCCTGTGCATAGCTTAGAAGAAATTACGCTTTTAAAATCTCAATTTAAAAACAATATAAGGCAATTTAATGTGTTTAAAGACCAAACTATTGTTGCTGGTACTACAATTTTTGAAACAGAACATGTGGCCCATTGCCAATATATTTCAGGAAATGCTGATAAAAACACATTAGGAAGTTTAGATTTTTTACATCACCATCTTATTAAAACTGTGTTTAAAGACAAACAGTATTATGATTTTGGAACGTCTAATATTAATGCTGGTCAACAAATTAATGAAGGTTTACTATATTGGAAAGAAGGCTTTGGTGCGCGCTCTGTAGCACAAGGATTCTATGAAATTGAAACAGAAAATTATAAACTGCTAGATGCGATTTTTGTATGATTAAATTTTTAGATCTTCATAAAATTAACCAACGTTTTCATAAAGATTACGAAACTGCTTTTAAACAGTCTTTAAAAGATTCACACTTTATTTTAGGTGAAAATGTATTAAATTTTGAAGCTGCTTTTGCCAACTATTGTGGTGCTAACTATTGTATCGGTACAGCCAACGGGTTAGATGCATTAACTCTCATTTTAAAAGGCTACATACACTTAGGTAAATTAAAGAAAGGTGATAAAGTTATGGTACCAGCCAACACCTTTATTGCGACAATACTTTCTGTTATTCATGCAGGTTTAGAGCCTATTTTGGTAGAGCCTTGTAAAGATACTTATACGCTCTCTATTACTAATGTTAAACAACAGTTTACGCCAAAAATAAAGGCTATAATCGCAGTTCATTTATATGGGCAGTTAGCAGATATGGAGGCATTTGCTGAGTTTTCTAATACTCATAATCTTTTGCTTTTTGAAGACGCTGCACAGGCACATGGTGCAGAAACAAGTTTGGGCAAAGCTGGTAATTTATCTCATGCTGCAGCTTTTAGCTTTTATCCTAGTAAAAACCTAGGTGCTCTTGGTGATGGTGGTGCTGTAACTACAAACCACAAAGACTTAGAACAGACTATTAAACTTCTTAGAAATTATGGGAGTAAAGAAAAATACAATAACGAAATTATTGGAGTTAATAGCAGATTAGACGATATGCAAGCTGCGTTTTTAAATATTAAACTCATACATTTAGATGCAGATAATGAAAAACGAAGTGCTATTGCAAAAACATATTTAAGAGAGATTACAAATCCTAAAATACAATTACCAAAATATAACGGTTCTAAAAATCATGTGTTTTATGCCTTTGTTGTAGAGGTAGAAGATAGAGACGGTTTTATTAGATATTTAGAAGCTAATGCTGTAGCATGGTTAATACATTACCCAATACCACCTCACAAACAAAAGGCTTTAGCGTCATTGTCGCACTTAAATCTTCCTATAACAGAGAAGATTCATAAAAGAATTATAAGTTTGCCAATAAGTCCAGTTATGTCTATTGAAGATGTACAAACTGTAATAAAAGTTGTAAATAACTATTAATTGAAACGTTTAATACACTACATAAATACCGAAGTTTTAGTTAAGGCAGCACGTCTTAATAATGCTAATATTACGCTTAAGATTGTAACAGGTATTCTTATTTCTAAATTTATAGCACTTTATATTGGGTCTTATGGTATGGCACTTATAGGTAACTTAAGAAATTTTATGAGCGCCATACAATCGCTAGCTATTGCAGGTTTGTATAAAGGTGTTGTAAAGTTTATTAACGAAACTAAAAACGACGCTTTAGAGCTTTCAAAGACCTTATCTACAGTTTTCTATTTTGGCTTTTTCTCATCAATATTACTAGCATTTTTATGCTATTATAATGCAGAGTTCATAAATAATTTAATCTTTACATCAAATTATAACTACACCTATATCATTAAGGTTTTGGCTACTGTATTGCCATTTTACGCTTTAAATATGTTTGTGTTTTCTATAATGAATGGTTTTTCTAAGCACAAAATTCTTCTAATAATTAATATTATAGGTCAAGTTTTAGGCTTATTAGTCACTTTAGTACTCATAAAACAAGAAAATATAGATGGTGCTCTTATTGCCATAGTAATTACACCTACTTTAAATCTACTCATTTCGGTTGTTGGTATTTTGTATAGAAAAAATTTAGTGTCTTATGTGAAAATATCTAATGTTAGCTTTTCTGTTTTAGACAAACTAAGTCCGTATATGATTATGGCCTTAGTATCATCTATTGCAATACCCATAGTAACGCTAATTATTAGATCTTATATTATTGATGAAGTTGGTATTAAAGAAGCAGGTTACTGGGAAGCCATGAATCGTGTGTCTAATTATTACCTCATGTTTATTAATTCTTTAATGGCACTTTATATATTACCACGGTTTACACAAATCAATACTAAAAAAGCATTTAGAAAAGAAGTGTTTAGTTTTTACAAAACGATAATGCCCATATTTGGTGTTTTATTACTAGTTATTTATTTTACAAGATCGTTTTTAGTACCATTACTATTTGCTGAAGAATTTAGACCTGTAGAAACCTTATTCGGATACCAAATATTAGGAGATTTTGTTCGTGTTTTATCCATGGTAATTGCATACCAGTTTTTAGCTAAGAAAATGTTTAGCCACTTTATAGTTTTAGAGATTTTCTTGTTTGTAATGCTATATGTTTCTAGTATTTATTTAATAGATGATTTTGGTTATAAAGGTGCTGTAATGGCCCATTGTTTTAGTTACGTAATGTATTTTGGTTTAATATTGTTAATATTTGGTAGTTCTTTGTTTGGTGTTTTAGAAGACCAAAGTACCAAGGACTCTTAATCTTTAAATACGTGAGGCTTCCAAAATTTTTAACGGGTAATATTGTGCTTAAAATTACATCGCTAAATGCATTTGTAATAAGTATAAGACTAGTTGTGTCTTTTTTTGTACAGAGATTATTAGCGAGTATGGTTGGTGATTCTGGGTATGCCTTAGTGGGCCAAATAAGAAACCTTACAGCCATGTTAACCAGTACATCTACGTTGGGTGTTTTTAATGGTGCTGTAAAATATGTATCAGAGTTTAGAGATAATAAAAGCGAGCTTCAAAAAATATTTTCTTCCGTAGCCTTATTTATTTTAATTGGGAGTTTTGTTTCTGGTGGTATTCTATTCTTTTTTGCAGAACCGTTGTCTGTAAAAATATTTAAAGACGAGTCGTACCATTACATCTTAAAAGTGCTGGCTATTATTGTGCCGTTTATTGCTGTAAATCGTGTTTTTAGTGGTGTGGTTAATGGCCTTTCTGATTATAAAACATACGCAAAAGTAGAGCTCATTTCTTATCTGTTAAGTGTAGCAGTATTACTTTACGGGTTGTTAACTTTTAACTTAGATGGTGCTTTAATTGCCATTGCTATTGCACCTGTTATTCAACTTGTTATTTTGTTAATTGTTTTTGGTAAAACATTAGTCGTGTATGTGCAGCCATCAAAGTTAAAACTTTCGTTTATTTATAAAAATCAGTTGTTGGCATTTACTATAATGTCATTTGTGTCTACATTTTTACTGAATTTTATAGAAATAGAATTAAGAAATCTCATCTCTGACGAAATTAGTACAGGTGAAGCCGGAAATTGGACAGCCGTAATGTTTATTTCTAAAAATTATATGGTATTTGCAACCGGTTTATTCTCATTATATGTAATACCAAAATTTGCGAGTATTCATTCTAAAGGTAATTTTAAAGCAGAAGTATTTAATATCTATAAGACCATATTGCCCATTTTTGCATTAGGTATGGTGATTGTTTACTTGGTTAGAAACTATATTATTAGGTTTGTTTATCCAGAATTTGAAGGCATGGAACCTTTATTTAAATGGCAGTTGTTGGGTGATTTTATAAGACTGTCTGCGTTGGTTTTAGCCCATCAGTTTTTGGCCAAACGTTTGGTTAAGAGTTTTGTAATTACTGAGATTATTTCTTTAGTGCTCTTTTTTGTGCTTTCGCAGTTGTTTATACAATCGTATGGTACAGAAGGAGTGGTTATAGCACATTTTGTACGTTACATTATTTATTTTATAATTGTTGCTTTTGTAGTTAGCGCTTATTACGCTAAAAATGAAGATAAAGATGAAGCTAAAAATGAAGCTAAAAATGAAGTAACTTAAATTTTAGCTTGCCAAGCTGTTATATATTTCTCAGCACTTTTTATGTAATTGTGGTGCGTGTCTATAAAGTATTTTGCTTGGTTAGAAATTTCGATTAATTTATCCGGATTTAAAACAAGCCATTCTAATTTTTGTGCAATAGCTTTTGCATTGGGTAATGCATTTATAGCAACTGTATCTTCCTTAATTTTATAATAGTCTAACCATTCTTTTTCGGCGCCTGTAAATACAACTTTACCCTTTGCCATAGCCTCTAATGCGTTGTAACCTTGGTCGTATGCATAGACCTGATCTAGTACAATATGTGCTTTGTTATACGATGCTATATATGCTTTATAGGGAAGACTTCTAACGGTTAGTATTTCAATTTTAGCATCGTGTTTTGCTTTTAAAATTGCTAAAGCGTCTTCAAAAATATCATTCCCTTTTTTGTAATAATTTTCTGAATTTATACCATGAAAGATAACAATTTTTTCTGAGGCTTTTAAAGGTTCAAACTCTAATATTTCTGTATTTATAGGGTTAGGTATTAAACCTAAATATTTTGAATGGTTTTGTAATGGTATATGATAATCTATATCTGATGCAATAACACCTTTTACCGAGTTAAAAATAAAATCGTGTAACGCTTTAAAATCTTTTTGCACATACTTTAAGCCGTATGCACTCTGGTATGTAGTATCTATACCATCTAAATAAGGTGTTAAGATAGAGTACCTAAATTTACCATCTAATGCATGTTTTACACTTAAATGATCTGTGCCACAAGACAATAAAAAGGTGTTTTTATTCCACGAAGAAATTAATTTAAAAATAGTTTTTTCAATAGCTGCAGTACACCCAAAAGGGGCTTCATTTATAAACTGTACCACATCAAAATTGCTAATATTAGGTTGTAAAGCATTAATTTGTTTTTTTGTGTAATACGATTCTAAATCTATACCAATAATTTTATAAACTGCGTTTTTAAAACGTTTTAAAATGCCACTACCATATTTCTTTTTTATAAGATAATCTACATCATAGTTTTTAAAACCATCACCATTAGCCACAATAGCTACCTCGTGGTTTAGTTGCATTAAGCCTTCCTTTAAAGAATTATGCAGCCTACTATATTCACCAACTAATAAAATTTTCATCTGTGGGTTGTTATGGTTTTGTCCTGGCACATACAACGTCCTAATATTACCTTGAAAATCTCGTGATATTTCAAATAAGAATGTTTCATTTATATCGTTACATTTGTTTCAAAGATAGTAGTTAATGACAAAAGCCAATAATAAAAAGATTTGTATTGTAGTGTCTTCTTTAGGTATTGGTGGTGCAGAGAAATCTTCAGCATTATTATCTATACTTTTAGATAAGCTTGGTTTTGATGTTTATATCGTTAGTGTTTTAGATTATATATCATACAATTATAAAGGACAACTTCTTAATTTAGGTGAACTTAAAAAAGAAAGAGACTCGCATTTAGGAAGGTTAAACCGATTGCTCATTCTAAAAAAACACATTAAACAGCACAAGTTCAATTATATAATTGATAATAGATCTAGAATTGGTGCTTTAAAAGAGTTTATAATATCGAGAGTTATTTATAAAAATACAAACATTATTTATAGTGTTCATAGTTTTAATACAAAACAGTATATAACACCAAATAAGTTCATTGGTCGTATAATTTATGGGACTTCGTATAAAATAGTCGCCGTCTCAAAAGCCATTTCAGAAAAGCTTAAAAGGGACTATAATTTTAAAAATGTTGAAGTTATTTACAACCCCATTGAAGATAATTTAGTAGCTACTCACCATCAAACAAAAGATGAAGCAGCTAAATACATTTTATTTTATGGAAGGTTAGATAACGATGTTAAAAATATTTCACTTTTATTAAGTGCTTATAAGACTTCTATTTTGCCGCCCAATAACATTAAATTAAAATTATTAGGTGATGGTAAAGATTTACCGTTCCTACAAAAAGAGGTTACTACTTTACAGCTCTCTAATTATGTTGAGTTTTTACCTTATAATCCAAATCCGCAACCTATAGTAAAAAATGCTTTCTTTACTGTTTTAACTAGTAAGTATGAAGGCTTCCCTTTGGTGCTAATAGAGTCATTAGCACTAGGTACACCTGTAGTTTCGGTAGATTGTAAGTCTGGGCCAAATGAAATTATTACAAACAAAGAAAATGGTTTATTAGTAGAAAATTTTAATGCAGACGCACTTGCAACTGCAATGAACACCATGTTAGAAGACAAACAATTATATTTACATTGTAAAACGAATGCCCAAACCAGTGTTGCCAAATTTTCGAAAGCAATAATTGCAACACAATGGCAATCGTTATTAAAATAGATTATAAAAATGAATACAATAGAACACGTTAAACTTAAAGAAATACCAAAAGTACATGACGAGCGTGGCAGTTTAGCTGTTATAGAAAAAGAGGTAATTCCGTTTAGTATTAAGCGCGTTTATTATTTGTACGATGTGCCTAGCGATAGTTTTAGAGGTGGCCACGCACACAAAGAGCAGCAATCTGTAATAATTGCACTTAGTGGTAGTTTTGATGTTATTGTAGATGATGGCAACTCTAAAAAACGTATAATGCTTAACAAACCTAACCAAGGGCTTTACATACCAACACATATTTGGAGAGAAATAGATAACTTTTCGTCTGGTGCAGTTTGTTTAGTTTTAGCGTCTACAACTTATGACGAGTCTGAGTATATTAGAGACTATAAAGATTTTTTATTAGCGGTAAGGTGAATTATATAAGCGTTTTCTAAGCAAAATAAACTTTAGTTTTTTAAGGCCAATTAACACTGGTTTTGGTAAGAGTAAAAGAAATTTTAATTTAGAGTTTAGATGCTTTAAATCTATATCTTGTTTTAATAGTTTGTAGTTAGCAAAATCTCCTAAAATTTTAGCTTCTAAAGCTGCTGCAAATCTATTTTGATCTAAGTAACGTTTTAATGAGCCATTCGTTTTTTCATCTGCCTTATGCTTATTTAGCATTTGTATTAAATCTGGAATGTTTTTAGTTAAAGACAAATGGTTATCCTTAGCATGAATCATTTTGTGCGCAGTCACTTTAGCTGAAAATGCTACTTTAAGCGTTTTACCAATAGAAACCCAAAGGTCTATATCTTCACCACAACCTAAACATTCGTCAAAAATATAACCTTGGTTAATAGTAGATTTTGGTAATGCTACTGCAGATGTCCATAAAATATTATCTATAATACTTGTGCTAAAATAATCTTCTACAACACCAAAAAAAGAGGAGTCTACATTGCTAAATTTTGGTAGTGTGGTATACTTATTAAAAAACTTTTTAACATAAGAGGTCGCGTAGATACCACAATTAGGGTGTAATTCTATAAGTGCTTTTAGTTCACTTAAATGGTTTGGCAACCAAATGTCATCACCATCTGATAATGCAATATAATTTGCATTTGCTTTCTGCATTCCTAAATTTCTAGCAGATGATACTCCCTTATTTTTTGTTGGGTAAATGGTAATACGCTTATCGTTAAATGCGTTTAAAATTTTTAGACTGTCGTCATTGCTGCCATCATCTACAATAATAACTTCAAAATCTTTAAAATCTTGATTTAAGATACTCGTCAAAGTCTGCTCCACAAAATGGGCTTTGTTATAAACTGAAATTACGACCGAAAAAAAAGGCATCATGTTTAACGAGACATTAGAGTGCAAAGGTAGCCCAATTTATAAAATTGAAGTAAACTTAAATTAGGTTTGCTACTGAGTAGTTGTTTTGTTAAACTTAACTTAAAACGTTTAAAAATCCATTGTACAGGTTTAGTAAGGCCGTTAGCTTTAAATTTCTTGTAGACTTCTAGCAAGGTGTTTTCTGTTGTTAAATTGGTGTGCTTTTGGTAAAGTTCTGCAACAGTCTCAACCGCTTTTTCTACTTTGTTTAAAAACACATTATTTGTGTCTAAACCATTATGGATAGCTTCATTATTAATATGAAATACTTTGGTGTTGTGGAGTTTCATTAGTGCTCCAAAATAATTATCATAACCATAACCGTCATTATCTATTTTAGAGTTAATCTCTAAAAACACAGGTTTTTTAATCAAAAAATTACCTGAGATAACTATTTTGTACCGATTTTTGTTACGTATCTCAGCACTTACTTGCTCGTAAGTTTTGCCATATTTCCAGCGCAACGAGAATGCTTTTTGTGGTGGTGTAATAGTATAAAAATAACCGCCATAAATAGCGTCATAATCGGCTTGTAAACAGTATATATACTGTTGTAAAAAGTTAGCATTTTTTGGCACAACATCTGCATCTAAAAAGAGTAACCAGTCATAAGTAGCTGTATTTGCTAATAATTGACGAGTGCTTATACGGCCCTTATTCTCTTTAGAGATAACGTGTTTTGCATGTGTAATTTTAGAAGTTATAGTACGGTTTGCTTCAATATATTTAGTAGAGCCATCTTCATAACAAATAACCTCATAAGGTGTTGTGAGTACCTCCAATTGTGTATTTAAGGCTTCTAAAAGCGCTGTAATGTTGTAGTTATATGTTGGTATTACAATAGAAATCACAGGCTTGTTTCTAACTAATTAGTTTTTGTGCTTTAATATAAGTTTCTGGTCTAAAACCATAATAAGTGTCTTCTGCGTTTTGTGTTTTAATTATTTCTGTTTTAAAACCTACAGATTGTAAACGTTCGTTTAATCCGTTTACAGAATACATACGTACATGGTCTTCTTGCCCAAAGGCGAGTCGCCTTGCTTCTTCTGAGACAATACTGTAATCTTCATAAATATCTCCGTCTTTAAATGGTGTTTGTATAAAGATGCAGCCGTTTGGTTTTAATACACGATACAATTCTGTCATAGCTTTTATATCATCTTCAATATGTTCTAAGACATGGTAGCAAATAATAAAGTCGAAGGTGTTTTCTTGTTCAGAAATAGATGTAATATCGTAATGGTAATCTGTTTCAAATTCACCTGCAAAATCAGAAGTACAATAATCTAAACCTGTAATGGCTTTTAGTTTTAATGAAAACGATTTTGGTGGAGAAAAATGAAGCACTTTTCCCGTTAGTGGCGTTTCTGTAGCTGTTTTGTATAGTCTTCTTGTACGCGATAAGCTGCCGCAATTAGGACATAATAAATCGCCATTGGTGCGTGTTACAAAATGCTTTAAGCTAAAATCACAAATAGTACATTGCGCATTAGAACCTGCGTATTTTGAAGCGATTAAACTTCTAAAAAACTGTTCGTTTTTTTGCAGAATGGTTTTAGGAATAATCCCTTTGGCTATTTTTTTTAAAGTGGAGTACAATCTCGTTAATTTTTACGTTGTACAACTTCAAAGACTTTGTTTTCGTCGCACTTAAGCGTTTTACTTGGGTATTTTAAAAGCAAAGCATAATCGTGTGTGGCCATTAAAATAGTGTTTCCGTTTTTATTAATGTCTTGTAAAACTTCCATTACCTCAATACTTGTTTGCGGATCTAAGTTCCCTGTGGGTTCATCGGCAAGTATTAACTCTGGGTCATTGAGTAACGCTCTTGCTATGGCAATACGTTGTTGCTCTCCGCCAGACAGCTCGTGCGGATATTTAAAGCCTTTAGTTTTCATAGCCACTTTATCGAGTACCTTTTCTATCTGTTCTTTAATTTTAATTTTGTCTTTCCAGCCAGTTGCTTTTAAAACAAACTCTAAATTACTATTAATAGTACGGTCTGGTAATAATTTAAAATCCTGAAAAACAATACCTAGTTTTCGTCGTAAAAACGGAATATCCTTCTCTTTTAATGTTTTTAAATCATAGTCTGCAATGGAGCCTTCGCCTTCAGTAAGTTTTAAATCACCATAAAGTGTTTTCATAAAACTACTCTTTCCGCTTCCGGTTTTTCCAATAAGATATACAAACTCACCTTTTTGCATTTCTACATTAACATTAGCAAGTACCATACTGTCACCTTGGTAAATTGTTGCGTCTTTAAGTTTTAAAATTGAATCAGACATATATAAGTTTCAAAATTTTATTTGTTATTAGGTTTGTATATCCCAAATATATGGTCACTTGGGTGTTTTTTCAAATAATTAGCTTCATAATCAAATAACGTGTTTAAAATTGCTTCTTTTTCGTCATTTAAATTTACAAAATGATGTGCGATATCTTTTAAAGCTAACGTTAAAATGTTACCACCATAACCGACTTCAAAAACCGTAGAATAGTGCTTGTGTAAAGCAGGCATTATGCTAGCAGAGTCTATACATTCTGATGGGTCTGCTAATACCATTCTAGCCAAACCAGGACCGTAAACTTTAGTTTTGTGCAAATTAAGATTATAACGCTTGCGGTATGTTTTTGGTATAAGTTGAAGGGCTTCATTAATAGCTTTAATTTGTGGCTTGGGAAATTGTAAGCGCGACGGACCAACATATTCATTTATAATTAAAAGTCCATCTGGTTTTAAAATTTGTTTTAGTTGTGTACCTAAAAGGTGTTCTATAGATTTAAAGTGATGTAATGATGCTTTAAAATAAATAACATCAAACGTCTCTTTTAATGATGCTAAGTTGTTGGCATCTAATATTTTAAATCTAATAGTGTTTAGCCCTTTGTTTTTAGCGATTGCTCTAGCTTTATTTAAGCGTTTGTCTGCTATATCTGTGCACAAAATATCTTTAAAGTTAGAGTGTGTTGCAAAAGCAAGCTCAGAAGAGCAATCACCGCTGCCAAGCGATAGCATTTTTAAGTTGTGTTTGTTGCTTAAAAAACGTTCAACAGTAAACTCTTCAATGCTTAAATGATTTGTATTTGTAATTAATCGCTGCCAACGCGCTGTCACCTTTGGTATTATCCACCAATTTGCAGCTAAAATTTCAGAATGGTTAAAGGCCGTTTTTGCACGCTCTATCTCATTAAAATTAAACTTAGAGGTGATAAATTTTAAACCTCTTTGGTTTAGTTTTGTGTAGGTTTCTATAAAATCATCAAACGTAATTAGGCGTTTCATACAAAGCAGCTTTCAGTCTTGTAAAAATATTATTTAAATAGAAGCATTGCTTTAAAATCACCTTTTTTTTACAATTGTAGTTTCAATATTTAATAAGTCAGTTTATAATTATAAAGAATTTCTATCGTTATAGGTTTTGTATTCAATTATATTTGATTCATCATTACACATATAATCAAAAAACGAAGCTAATGCTATTAACAAAAAGACTCTTCATTATCGTTTTTCTTACGTTTTCATTGTTGGGTATTGCTCAAAAATCTGCAGTTTATACTAGCGATTTACAAGACTACCAAAAAGCCTTAATGTTATATAATAATAAACAGTATAAGGCAGCTCAGTCTTTATTTGATGCTATTAAATACAGTTCTGATGACGTAACTATTCAGTCAGATTGTGCATATTATATTGCCAATAGTGCTGTACGATTAAATCAGCAAAACGCAGACGATTTAATTGCAGCTTTTGTAGAGGACTATCCTACAAGTACCAAACGCAATACCGCTTATTTAGATGTGGCTGATTTTTATTTTGATAACGGAAAATACAGTTACGCGCGCAAATGGTACCAAAAGGTTGATGAATTAAGTATTGCAAAGGCCGAGCGCGACCGTTATAATTTTAATTATGGCTACAGTTTATATGCTACAAAAAGTGAAAAGCAGGCTACTAAGTATTTAAATCGTGTTGTAAATTCTAAAGAATACGGTTCGCAAGCTAAGTATTATATTGGTTTTATGGCTTATGAAGGTGATGATTACAATAAGGCGAATACTTATTTTGAACAAGTTAGTGATAACGAAAAATACAAAGAGAAGTTGTCTTATTACCAAGCCGATTTAAATTTTAAATTAGGCAAATTTAATGAAGCCATTACTTTGGCAAAAGCACAATTACCTAAAAGTAATGCCAATGAAAAAGCAGAATTATCTAAAATAATTGGTGAGAGTTTTTTTAATTTAGAGCAGTATGCTGAAGCGATTCCGTTTTTAAAAGCGTATAAAGGCAAAAAAGGAAAGTGGAGTAATACCGATTATTACCAACTGGGTTATGCGTACTATAAACAAAATGATTTTGAAGCTGCTATTTCAGAGTTTAATAAGATTATTGATGGTGCTAACGCAGTGGCCCAAAATGCCTACTATCATTTAGGTGAAAGCTATATTAATTTAGATAAGAAACAAGAGGCTTTAAATGCATTTAGAAATGCATCTCAAATGGATTATGATTTAAAAATTCAAGAAGATGCTTGGTTAAACTATGCTAAGATTAGTTACGAAATAGGAAATCCGTACCAATCTGTACCACAGGTTTTAGCAGGTTATTTAGAAAAATACCCTGAGACGCGTTACAAAGAAGAGATAGAAACCCTGTTAATAGATTCTTACATTACCTCAAAAAACTACAAAGAAGCATTAGTACTTTTAAAAGGTAAAAATAGTTTTGAGAATAAAGTAGCCTACCAAAAAGTAGCTTTTTTAAGAGGTGTAGAATTGTATAACGACACAAAATATAATGACGCTTTAGACTTGTTTAATAGTTCTCTTAAAGAGCCTAGAGATCCTGTTTTTGTAGCAAAAGCAACCTTTTGGAAAGCAGAAACCGAATATAATTTGTCTAATTATAATGATGCACTTATTGGGTTTAAACAATTTAATGGTTTAGCAGAAGCGACGAGCTTAACAGAAAATGACAACTTAAACTACAATTTAGCGTACACTTATTTTAAGTTAAAAGACTATACAAATGCGTCTAGCTATTTTCAAAAATTTATAGATACTAACGCTAGTGATAGATTGCGAAGAAACGACGCCTATTTAAGATTAGCAGATGGTTACTTTGTCTCTAGTAACTATCAAAGTGCTATAACGGCATACAACAAAGCGATTCAGCTTAACAAAATTGAAACCGATTATGCAGCGTTTCAAAAAGCCATGAGTCAAGGATATTTAGGTAAAGGTGCAGACAAAAGAAAAGAACTTAATGCCTTTATTGATGATTATTCAAAGTCGGCCTTAAGAGATGATGCCATGTATGAGCTAGCAAATTCTTATGTAAAATCTAATGATACAGATAAGGCTATGCAGATGTACGACCGTTTAAATTCTGAATATAAACGGAGTGCATTTACCTCTAAGGCTTTGTTAAGACAAGGTTTAGTGTATTATAATAGCACTGATAATGAACGTGCTTTAGCTAAATTTAAAACAGTTGCTAAGGATTTTCCTGGCTCAGGTGAAGCGGTACAAGCTGTTTCTACGGCACGTTTAATTTATATAGATTTAGGTCGAGTAGATGATTATGCCGCTTGGGTAAGAACCTTAGATTATGTTGAGATAACTGATGTAGAATTAGATAATACAACCTATTTAGCTGCAGAAAAACCCTATTTAGATAATGATACAGATAAAGCCATCCGTCAGTTTAATAAGTATTTAAATCAATTCTCAAATGGCATTCACGCTTTAAAATCGCATTTCTATTTAGCGCAGATGTATTACAAAAAGGATTTATTTGAAAACGCATTACCGCATTACAAATATGTAGTTGAGGCGTCTAAGAGTGAATATACTGAGCAAGCTAATGTTAAGTTATGTGAGATTTATCTATTAAATTCCAATTGGTCTAAAGCAATACCAGTTTTACTAACTTTAGAAGAAGAAGCAGATTACCCACAAAACGTGTTGTATGCACAGTCTAATTTAATGAATGCCTATTACCAAATAGAAGATTACAATTTGGCAAAGATTTATGCAGAAAAGGTCTTGGGGAATTCAAATTTAGATACTAAAGTAAAAAGCGATGCACAGCTTATCATTGCACGTTCTGCAATCAAAACAGGTAATGAAGCCAAAGCAAAAGAAGCATATGCTATTGTTGAGAAATTAGCTACAGGCAGATTAGCAGCTGAGGCGTTATTTTATAATGCCTACTTTAAGAATAAAGAAGGTAAGCATGAGGCGTCTAATACCACTATTCAAAAATTAGCTAAAGATTACAGCAGTTACAAATATTACAGTGCAAAAGGCTTAGTTGTTATGGCTAAGAATTTTTATGCATTGGGTGATGCATTTCAAGCAACCTATATTTTAGAAAGTGTGATTTCTAATTTTCCAGATTTTAATGATGTTGTTGAAGAGGCAACAACAGCGCTTAGCAAGATAAAAGCAGAAGAAGCAAAAACAAATTCATCAATCGAGACTGACGATAATTAGTAGTAGCACATTTAATGTTATGCTGAGAAGAGTCAAAGTGCAATAAAATATCATATATGAAAATCAAGTTTTCAATTTTTATAATTACAATACTTAGTTCTGTCGTTTTTTTAGATGCTCAAGAACGCACAAAAGATACTATAGATGATCAAGTGGTAAACGTTATAAAACCGTATACACCTACAATATCTGATGCCTTTAAAATTAAAGACACGCCGAAGTTAAACGATTCTAATGCTGTAAAGAAAAAGGCGATTACATATAATATCTTTTCAATACCTGTGGCTTCTACATTTACACCTGCCAAAGGAAAAGCAGCTACAGTAGATAAGGCAAAACAAGTTAAGTTATTTGATAATTATGCTTCATTAGGTTTTGGGTCTTACACCACAATTTTAGGTGAGGTTTATCTTAACCATGAGTTAAGTAGTACAGAGAATGTTGGTGGTTATTTTAGTCACCATTCTTCTGCTGGTGGTATAGACGGGTTGTTATTAGATGACGATTTTACAAAGACGAGCCTAAATGCACATTACTCTCAAGAGTTGAGAAATTTTTCTTGGAAAGTAGATGGTGGTTACGAGTTACAGACTTACAATTGGTATGGTCTTGCTCAAAATTTCTTCGGGCAGGCAGAAGCAAATGTAATAAACCCTGGCCATTCTTTTAATAGTTTTAATATTGGTGGAAAGTTGAATTTTGATGACGCTATTATTAAAGACGGAAGTATACGTTTTAGACGTTTTGGAGATAATCAAAATTCTGGTGAAAACAGATTTATGGCTAAAGCAAGTTTAGACATTCCAATAAGAGATACCTCTATACAAACCGAAATCTTAATAGATTATATAGGTGGTGGTTTTGATACCGATTTTAATAATACTGCTGAAATTAATTATGGTAATGTTTTATTTGGTTTAGCACCAAGTTACCAATTAAAACAAGACGATTTAACTATAGATTTAGGAGTGAAGCTTGTGTACCTTAATGACACTGAATTTGGTGATAATACGTTTTTTGTATACCCAAATATTGAAGCATCTTACCGTGTGGTAGATGAAATTTTAATTGCTTATGGTGGTGTTAAAGGCGATTTAATTCAGAATTCATATTACGATTTTGCAAATGAAAACCCTTTTGTGTCCCCAACATTATTTGTAGGTCCAACAGACCAAAGTTATAGAGGGTTTTTAGGCTTAAAAGGAAAGCTGTCAAATTCTGTAAGTTATAACGTAAAAGGAAATTATTTTGCAGAACAAGGAAAAGCTTTATTTAAAGCTAATGATGCGCAAACGTTTGCTACTCAAGATTACCAGTTTGGTAACTCATTTGGTGTGGTTTATGATGATGTGACTACGTTTTCTGTAGCAGGTGAGTTAAATATAGATATTAATAGAAATTTTACATTAGGTATTAAAGGTGAGTATTTTAATTACGCTACAGATACGCAAGCAGAAGCATGGAATTTACCAGACATTACAGGTTCTGTATTTTTAGATGTTCAAATATCAGAGAAATGGTATGCAGGTGCAAGTGCCTTTTATGTTGGGGAGCGTAAAGATCAACAACTGTTAGTTGGTACTTTGGTTTTTCCAGATCCAACACCTATTACCTTAGATAGTTATTTTGATGCCAATGCACATTTAGGTTATAAAATAAACGATCAATTATCTGCCTTTGCTAAAGTTAATAATATGGCCAATCAAGATTACGAACGCTTTTTAAATTTCCCAGTTCAAGGTATTCAGTTTTTAGCAGGTGCAACTTACCAGTTTGATTTTTAATAGATCGTAATTTGTTATTTTTAGACGTCGTTAATCCGCTAAAGTTAGCTTTGCTAAATAGTCAAAATGGTTGCCATCCATAATTTTTTCGCATTTGAGACCAACGGTTAAACAGGCTGTTTTAAGAGTTTCAAAATCGAGATATAGCCATTTCATTGCAACTTCTTTTTCTTCTTTATAGCTGAGGTAATAATCGAGTTCGCCAGGATATCCGCTATTTAGATCTACCCAAGAACCGCCATCATCATCTGTGTACATGTAAGAAATATCTGAAGAATCAATTAAGATTTGCCCTTTTGGGTTTAAAAGCGATTTTAAGTGATTTAAATATTTGGCAACAGCAGTTAATTCTTCAAAAATCCCTGTACCATTCATTAGCAATAAGATGGTGTCAAAAGTTTCGGTTTCTTCTAAAAGCGCTTTTAATTCTGCATTTAAAACTCCACGTTTTTTAGAAACCTCAATAGCACCTTTAGATATATCAATCGCTTTTATAGTATATCCTTTTTCTTGTAAGTGCAAACTATGGCTACCAGATCCACAACCAACATCTAATATACGGCCTTTACATACTTGTAATGCTTGTTTTTCGAGCTTCGGCATTTTAGTATAGTCTCTAAATAAATAGGGAAGAGGTAAAGTGTCTTCTTCAGAGATGTTAGTCGCAGTAATGAGGTCTTCGGTATAGTTTTCGTTGTGGTAATCTAATAAGGCTTTTCCGAAAATGTCTTTCATAATTTTGATGTGAATTGGGTAGTGTAACCGTTCAAATTTTATTAAATTTACTTTATGCAAGACCAAATTAATAGCCTTCCAAAGCGCGCCAAAGATAAGCATAAGGAAAATAAAACCTTTTTTACTAAGCTAAAAAAGAAACCGCCAAAACAGTTAGATTATGTAATGCAAGAGTTGCACGAGCAAGAGTTTAAACAAACAGATTGCTTAAAGTGCGCTAATTGTTGCAAAACTACTGGGCCTTTATTTACCGATAAAGATATACAGCGCATAGCAAAGCATTTTAAAATGAAGGCTCAAAAGTTTATTGAAACCTATTTGCACTTAGACGATGAGAATGATTATGTTTTAAAATCTGTACCCTGTACATTTTTAGCGGCAGACAATTATTGTTCTATTTACGATGTACGGCCAAAAGCTTGTAGTGAGTTTCCACATACAGACCGTAAAAAGTTTCAACAAATTTCTAATTTAACGCTTAAAAATGTTGCCATTTGCCCAGCAGCTTTCAATATTGTTGAAGAAATGAAAAAAAGAATTCAGTTATAATATGTTAGACTTCGGAATAATTTTTGATGTAATCTATTAGAAAAAACCACCCATGAAAAAAAGTGTACTGCTACTATTTACTGTCTTAATTTCTACTATGAGTTATGCTCAGCCTTGGATGAAATCTTTACGGATTGCACAAGATTTGGCACTTGTTGAAAATAAAATGGTACTTATGGTTTGGGAAGGCACTACAAAATATCCTTACCCAGTTACTGTTAATGATAATAAGGGCAATACTATATTTATAAAAAATTTGTTTGAAGACGAATACCTATCACCTTTAATATGGAAACATTTTGTACCTGTTATAGTGAGCGAAGATAGGTACGGTGAGATGTATGCAAAAATAAAAGGCAAACGCCCTGTAACTTATATCGATAAATTTAATGATGATTCTATTAAAATTTTAGATGTAAATGGTACTATTTTAAATAGAAGTTTAGATTATTCTGAGTATACAAATATTACTAAACTTATAGAGACCTATGCTTTAAATACAACCATAATTACACCAGAATTAACCAATTATAGAAACGGTAAAAATTTCTATTCTGTTTTTTACTTAGCTTCAAAATATTTAGACCTTGCCTTATATTCTAACGCTAAAGTAAGACCAGAAGTTATGCGTTTAGGTACTATTTACATAAATGAAGCTAGGGCATTTTTAAAGGATGAGAAAGCGGAAGACGTTACCAAATTAAATAAGCGATTAGAATTGTTGGAGTTGCACAAAGATTTAATTTTTAATAAGCCTAAAAAGGTGCTTCGGAGATTACAACGAATGGAAAAAAAAGTCATAAACGAATCTAATAAGCCATATTCAAACTTTTTGTATTTTACTGCTTACGCCCTATTAAATAATACAGAGAAGATGCAAGATTTAAAACCGAGTGTGTCTTCTATAAATTTAAAGCGTGCACAATGGATTGTTAATCTTAATAGATAAGGCTATGAGAAATGTATTTTTAGCAGTGTTGGCATTGGTACTCTTTGGATGCTCTAGCGATGATGATGGTGCGATAACCAACCTAGATTTAGAGCTGTTGTATGGGCAATGGTATAATGTAGGTTTATGTAGAGAGCAAAATAGTCTTTTACTTAATGAAAATGGCACTTTTGAAACGTTTTCGTCTAATGCTGTAGACTGTGATAATACAGAATTAGATACCTATAAAATAACAGGTAATTATACTATAAATGGTAATTTTTACAATACCTCTAATGAGGTAGCAGAATTGGTGATAGATGGATCAGGTTTATCAATTTTTGAAGCGACCAATCTTAATATTAAAAGAGAAATAATAGGTTTAACAGAAACAACTTTAATAATTAAAGTATTTGAGGAAGATGCTAATATCATTACTGTTTTTGGAGAATTTGAATACGAACACTAATATGGAAGCACTAATTAATTATTTTGAAACTATACCATCATTACACAGAAGTCTAATTTTAGTTGGTGGACTCACATTTTTTTGGCTACTAGAAAGTGGTTTACCGCTTTTTAAGTTTAAGTATAAGAAATGGCGACATGCATTGCCTAATTTATTTTTTACACTAACAACAATCATTATTAATTTTACACTTGCTTTTCTGCTATTGGAAACAGCAGATTGGGTAAAGGCTAATAATTTTGGCATAATAAATTGGCTCCCTGAAATGTCATTGGGCCTCTATGCTTTATTAGGGGTGTTTTTATTAGACTTCTTTGGTGCTTATTTAGCACATTTTGTAGAGCACAAAGTAAAACCACTTTGGATGGTTCACTTAGTACACCACACTGATCATAATGTAGATACAACAACAGCAAATAGGCACCATCCTATAGAGAGTATCATTCGTTTTTCATTTACACTTTTGGGTGTATTTGTGGTTGGTACACCAATAGCTTTAGTAATGCTATACCAAGCCATGTCTTTGGTGTTTTCGCAATTTACACATGCCAATATAAAACTGCCTAAAAAACTAGATAAAATATTGAGTTATGTTATTGTGTCGCCAGATATGCACAAAATTCACCACCATTATAGATTACCATATACAGATTCTAATTATGGTAATATTTTTAGCGTTTGGGATCGGTTATTAGGAACTTATATGTACATGGATCGCGAATATTTGGTGTATGGTGTAGATGTTTTTCCTAATGAAGAAAAAAATGGAAATATTAAAGAATTACTAAAACAACCGTTTCAGAATTACGAAAAGCCGACACTTTCTGCTAATTCTGCTAATGTTAAGTCTTAGAGATAGTAACATCTTTACATTTATGCGCTTCCTCTATTTTTTGTGTAGTTAATAGACTTTCTTGTTGCGTTTACCAAAATCAAGTTATGTTTAACTCGGATTAATTAATTACTGTTGGGCACAAAACTTAATGTTTAACTTAATAGTAAACTACGCATTGAAAAATTTAATACGCATTTGTTTAGTTGTAATACTCATGTTTTTACTGAGTTTTACTCTAAATGCTCAAGAGCATTATGCAAAACTCGAAAAGAATAGAAATATTCAGGCTAGTGGCTTAATACACCAGCTAAACAAAACACGCGATACACTTATTCTAAAAAGTGATAAAAAAATAAATTACCTCTATTCTATTAATAAAGATTATGGTAGAGAATTCGATTTTTATATAGATACCACATATTATAAATTACCCCTAAATAAATTGGCTAAAGGCAAACATGTATTAGTGGCTGTGCAATCACCCAAGCGTATTGTGTTTGTAGTTAGGGTTTTAAAAGATATACCAACAAAGCCCCAATCGATAAAAGTTGTTTCAGAAGACCTCATGTTAACTGAGCCTAAGGTTGTAGCTACCAGAAACAATTAATCATAGATAACATATTTTAATCTCATTTTCTTGTAAGCCTTTAAATCGTTTTGCCAAGTTATCTTAATTTCATTATGATTAAGACCACTTTCAATTTGTTTTTGCAGCTTAGTAGTGCCTGCATGAGTAGTAAAATTAGAAGTGTTAAATACTTTAGATTTGTCTGTAGCATTATTATAAGCATCTATAATGTAGTCTAAAGTAAATTGTCGTTTAGCATTAACTTTAGACAAATCAACTCCATAGCAAATTTTATTTTCATGTTTTGGGTATTTAGACCCAAAGTTAGCAATAGGCGTATAATTAAATTGGTAATGCATCTTATCTAAAAAAGGTGCTCCGTAACGTTGAAACTGATATTCGGTTCCTCTACCAGCATTTATATTAGTCCCTTCAAACAAGCCTAAACTTGGGTATAGTAATATAGACTGATCGTTTGGTAAGTTTGGTGAAGGCCTAACAGGTAAACTGTAAGTACTGTTATGATTATAGTTAAGTATTTCTACAATAGTAATATGGCATGTGGTTTCGTTTTTTAACCAAGCTTCACCATTAATCATTTTTGCGTATTCGCCAATAGTCATGCCATGCACCAAAGGAATAGGATGCATCCCTAAAAAACTACTATGCTCTTTTTCTAAAACTGGGCCATCAATATAATTACCATTTGGGTTTGGGCGGTCTAAAATTATAAGTGGAATGTTTTGCTCTGCACAAGCTTCCATTACATAGTGTAATGTAGAAATATATGTGTAAAACCGAACACCAACATCTTGAATATCAAAAATTATAATATCTACATCTTGTAGTTGCACCTTTGAAGGTTTTTTATGTTTACCATGAAGCGAATAAATTGGTAAACCTGTTTTGGTGTCTTTTCCATCTTTTACCAATTCTCCGGCATCTGCAGTACCTCTAAAACCGTGTTCTGGTGAAAATACTTTTTTAATGTTAATATTTAATGAAAGTAATGAATCTATAATATGTTGATAGGGTTCAACATTTAGAATAGACTTACCACTACTATCTATAAAATTCGGATTTATTTGTAGTTTTAGATTAGTTGAGTCTTTAAAAATAACAGAAGTCTGATTAGCAACTACACCAACACGTTTACCTTTAAGCAGAGGTAAATACGCAGTTGTTCTATTAGCACCAACAATTATAGCTTTGTTATCCTTAACCTGTTCTGGGATCTGACTTGAAGATGCCATACCGATCTTCTGTACTGCGTCTTCTGTCTTCATTAGATTCCCACAAGAAATCGCTACTAAAACAAATAATAAAACTGTATTTTTGAAAATCTTAAAACGCATATAGAGTTTGAATTTTGAGTTGTTTATAGCTAAACGCATTATTGGTAATAAAGCGTATAAAAGTAGTGTTTCAGCACCAATAATTAAAATTGGTATTGCTGCAATTGCTATTGGTGTTATTGTTATGCTTATTGCAATAGCGACAGGTTTAGGGCTGCAACAAAAAATTAGAGATAAAGTAGTCGCTTTTAATGGCCACATACAAATAACCAATTACGACAATAATGCCTCAGATGAGTCTTTGGTTCCGATTTCTACACAACAAGATTTTTACCCAGAATTTAAAACAGTCAGTGGTGTTAAGCACATACAGGGTGTTGCTACAAAATTTGCTGTAATTAGAACAGAAGCAGATTTTGAAGGCGTTGTAGTTAAGGGAGTAGGAGCCGATTATAATTGGACTTATTTTCAAGAGTTTTTAATAGACGGTCGTTTACCAGATTTTACAAAAAAACGAAATGAAGAGGTTTTAATATCTAAGTATTTAGCAAATCGTTTAGGATTTAAAGTAGGAGATAAATTTCAGACTTTATTTGGTGAAAACCTTAATAAATTACCACGTCAGCTTAATTATGAGATTGTTGGTATATACAATTCTGGTTTCCAAGAACTCGATGAAAAATTCTGTTTAGCAGATATAAGACATATTCAACGTCTTAACAAATGGGATGCAGACCAAGTTGGCAATTTTGAAGTGTTTATTGATGATTTTAATGCTTTAACAACTATTTATGCTGAGGTTTATAAAGAAATTCCGTCTGAACTCAATGCCACACCAATTACCCAAAAATACGCAACTGTTTTTGAGTGGATTAAGATTTTTGACAATAATACTTACGGTATCATAGCCATTATGATTATTGTAGCTGGTATTAATATGATTACTGCTTTGCTCGTACTTATATTAGAAAGAACCACTATGATAGGTGTTTTAAAAGCACTTGGTAGTTCTAACTGGACGATTAGAAAAGTTTTCTTGTACAACGCATCTTACCTCATAGGTTTAGGCTTGCTTTGGGGAAACCTTATAGGTTTAGGTCTGTTATTTGCGCAAAAGTACTTAAAGTTATTTCCGCTAAATCCAGATACTTATTACGTTTCAGAAGCACCAGTTTATATCAGTTTAGACTATATCTTAATTTTAAACATAGGGACCTTTGTTGCCTGTCTTTTAATGTTATTGATTCCATCAATAATTATTTCTAAAATATCACCAGTAAAAGCCATTCGGTTCGATTAAAAATCGCTTTTACCTTTTAATTCTTTACAATTCATTTAAATTTGCAATATAATGCTATACAACACATCTAAAGTAAAAACAAGGATTCTGCAATACTTATAATAACTTAAAGGAGATTACATTTTACTTTTAAATAACACTAACATACCCAAATGAAATACGCAGAAAACATACTAGGCACTATTGGTAACACACCAATGGTTAAAATGAATGCATTGGTAAAAGATTTGCCGTGTTTAGTGCTAGCTAAATACGAAACATTTAATCCAGGAAACTCTGTAAAAGACCGTATGGCATTACAGATGATAGAAGATGCAGAAGCAGACGGTCGTTTAAAACCAGGTGGTACCATCATAGAAGGGACTTCTGGTAATACAGGTATGGGTTTAGCACTAGCTGCAGTTATAAAAGGTTATAAATGCATATTTGTAATGGCAGATAAGCAGTCTAAAGAAAAAGTAGATATTATGCGTGCCGTTGGTGCTGAGGTTATTGTTTGCCCAACAGCTGTAGAGCCAGATGATCCGCGTAGTTATTATTCTGTATCTAAGCGTTTAGGTGAGGAAACACCCAATTCTTGGTATGTAAACCAATACGATAACCCGAGTAATTGTAAAGCACATTTTCAAAGTACAGGACCAGAAATTTGGGAACAAACCGATGGTAAAGTCACCCATTTCGTTGTTGGCGTGGGTACTGGTGGAACCATATCTGGCGTTGGTAGTTATTTAAAAATGAAAAACCCTAACGTTAAAATTTGGGGAGTAGATACGTATGGCTCTGTGTTTAAAAAATACCACGAAACAGGAATTTTTGATGAAGACGAAATTTACCCTTATGTAACAGAAGGTATAGGTGAAGACATTTTACCCAAAAATGTAAACTTCGGTGTAATTGATGGCTTTACCAAAGTAACAGATAAAGATGCAGCTGTTTACACACAACGCCTCGCAAAAGAAGAAGCTATGTTTTTGGGGAATTCAGCAGGTGCAGCAATAAAAGGCGTGTTACAATTAAAAGAACATTTTAAGCCAGACGATGTGGTTGTGGTTTTATTTCATGACCATGGTAGTCGTTACGTTGGTAAAATGTTTAATGATGACTGGATGCGCAAAATGGGTTATATTGAATAGTTGTAAGTAATGATAGAAAATCAATAAACCGAGTGAAAAAAACACTATTTGAAATTACCAAAATGGACTGTCCATCGGAGGAAAATTTAATCCGGATGAAATTGGACGGAATCTCAAGTATTGCAAATTTAGACTTTGATATTCCGAATCGAAAATTGACCGTTTTTCACAGCGGCGACATTGACCAAATCGAAAAGTCAGTTATCGAACTGAATTTAGGCGGAAAGAAAATCTCAACTGAACAAACCGAACAAACGGAATTCAAAGAAAATGAAAATCAGAAAAAACTACTTTGGTCTGTACTTGCCATAAATTTTGCGTTTTTCATTATCGAAATAACAACAGGAATTATCTCAAAATCAATGGGACTTGTTGCCGACAGTTTAGATATGCTTGCGGACAGTTTCGTGTACGGAATTAGTTTGTTTGCGGTTGGCGGAACTTTAATTAAGAAAAAACGGATTGCCAAACTTGCTGGATATTTTCAAATAACACTTGCAATTATTGGATTTGTAGAAGTTTTAAGACGATTTTTAGGTGACGAGAAACTTCCTGATTTTTCGACAATGATAATCGTTTCTATTTTTGCACTCATCGCAAACGGAATTTGTCTTTACATTTTGCAAAAATCAAAGCGTAAAGAAGAGGCACATATGAAAGCGAGTATGATTTTCACCTCGAATGACGTGATTATCAATTTGGGAGTAATAATTGCTGGAATTTTGGTAAATTGGTTAAGTTCGAGTAAACCTGATTTGATTGTCGGAACAATAGTTTTTGTGTTGGTAATTCAAGGAGCACTTCGGATTTTGAAATTAAGTAAATAAATATAGCACCACTTGCTATATTGTATATAAAAAATAGAGTAGGTCTTTACTAAAACTAAGGATTGATTATTTTCGAAAGCTACGAAATTTTTAAATTCACGATTTCGTTTTTATTCTCACAACACACTACAATTAGAAAAACCAATTGTTTACCTTCGCCAAAACCTAATACACTTCACTAATGACTGATATTACTGTAAATAAACCACAACCATTTTTACCACAAGATGAGATGGTAACCTATTATCGTGGTGCAGATTTGCCAACCACGCTAAAAACATTAGAAGAAGGTAACCCTGTTTTAGTTACAGAGTTTTATAATAATGGCTCGGTTTTGCTAAAAGAATTACAGCGCCATCTCAATAAAAAATTACCAAATAAAACATTTAAGGAGCAGCGAGAATATCGTGCTGCTTACCACAAACTCTCTAACCTTATTGTTATAGAGATAGAAGCACATCAACTTGCAGTTAAAAAAGCTCCAAGTATTGGGTGGTTTTCAAAATTATATCCTAACACTACAGATTTTCTTTTAACGTTTCCGCAAGTTCAAGGATTAAATAGTGCTTGGCAGTGGTATGAAAATGGGATTACTATACCAGTATTGCGTAACAAAATCCATCCATATTATGGTGTGTATTTTCCAACACGTTTTGAGCACTTAGTATTATTTGATAATTGGGTAAAACGTTACGAGGGTCCAAAAAAGAGTGCTATAGATGTTGGCTTTGGTAGCGGTATTTTAGCTTTACAGATGGTTAAATACGGATTTCAAAAAGTGTTTGGTACAGATACCAACCCAAATGCAATTATTGGTTTAACCGAAGCAATGGGAGAGACAAAACTTTCTCGTAAAATAGATTTAGACTATGGTTCGCTTTTTGGAAAATGGGACAAACCGACAGAATTAATTGTGTTTAATCCACCTTGGTTACCAGAAACAAGGTATTCTGAAAATTTAGATGGAGCCATCTATTACAATAAAACATTGTTTCCTGCTTTTTTTGAAGCTGCAAAAAATAGACTTTTACCAGGCGGAAAGTTGGTGCTTATTTTCTCAAACTTAGCTCAAATAACAGGGTTATCTAAAACAAACCCTATAGAAGAAGAATTAGAAAAAGGTGGTCGTTTTAAGTTAGAAGATTGTTACAAGAAAAGCGTAAAACGAGCTTCAGAAAAAACAAAACGCGATTTACATTGGCGTACGACTGAAGAAGTAGAGCTTTGGGTGCTAACACATTAATAGTAGTTTGTCTTAAAAGGTAGAGGATATTTGTTGTAAAGCAGTAATACCTATTGTTAATTCTTGTATTTTTTTCAATAAAATTAGAGCTGTTTTTAGATGCAATTGTATTTTCTTTTATATATATATCTTAGAAAATAAAGGTGCTATTGTACTTGTTAGGTCAGAGGTTTTTTTAATTCCTTTCAAGTACTTTTAAATAGTTTTTTTTCGTCTTTAGATACTTTTAAGTTGTGTGTAACTGTTGTTTTTTAGGTGGTGGTACGTTTGCCGCTATTTATAAATTCTGCAAATTTATTGAGACTTGTTTTTCTCCCTTTTATATTATTAATTATATTTTTTTATCTGTGTGTTGGGTCTAAATTGTTGTTGATTTTAGGGCACTTAATGCCTCTTAAAATAGAACTATTTTTTTTGTAATAGAGTATTGTTTTAATAAGGTTTCATTCTCAAATATCATACTAAAAACAGAATTCATAAGTTTCCGTAGTTAAGTGTTATTGATATGAATTTTAAAAACTTTGAGCTAGTTTTATTAACATAGGTTAATATATTTAGTAAAAAACGTTAATATTTTATTTTTTTCTTACATAAATAGAAGGTTTAATAAAAAATAGCAATAACTTGGTTGAAATGCGTTTTACTGTCGGTGAGTAGTCACTAATAGTTGTTTAGCTTTTTTTTTGTTCCCTATTAGACCCTAATCCCTAACCCTATGAGAATAAATCAGTTAACTTTAACAGATGCGACATGGAAACATGTGGTGTCTAAACTCGAGTTTTTACCCAATATTATATTATTATTTGTTTCACCTCTTTTTCTTGAAAAGGAACAACTATTAGATCAGTTAACAAAAAAATTTCCCGATACTACAATTGTTGGCTGTTCTACAGCTGGTGAAATATCTGGTACTAGTGTCTTAGATGAGTCAGTTTCTCTTACTGCCATTCTGTTAGAAAAAACAGAATATAAATTAGTGAAAGTAGATGTGAAATCTATGAATGAGAGTTTTGACTCAGGCGCTACTCTAGCCAATAATCTAAAAGCAGATAATCTTAAACATATTTTAGTATTTAGTGATGGTCTTAATGTTAATGGTGCCAACTTAGTTTCAGGTTTAAAAAGTGTTTTGCCAACAACTAGTATTACTGGTGGTTTAGCAGGTGATGGTTCAAATTTTAATAAAACATTTGTAATTGCAAACCATGTAATTACAGATAAAATAATTGTAGGCTTGGGGTTTTATGGCCAAAACCTAAAAGTTGGCTACAGTTCTAAGGGTGGTTGGGATAGCTTTGGTATAGATCGTCTGGTAACAAAATCTGAGAACAATATACGATATGAGTTAGACGGCTTGCCAGCCCTAGCCCTTTACAAATCTTTTTTAGGAGATAATGCTAAAAATTTACCAAGTTCGGGTTTGCTTTTTCCGTTAAATATGCGCGTTAACGAGTACGATGCTCCTGTTGTTAGAACCATTTTAGGTATAGATGAGGATCATCAAAGTTTAACATTTGCAGGTAATATACCGCAAGGTTCTTATGTACGCTTAATGAAAGCTAATGTTAACCGATTAATAGATGGTGCAGAAGACTCTGCTAAAATAGCATTTAATGTAACAAATAAAAATGTAGAATTAGCCATATTAATAAGTTGCATAGGCCGTAGGCTAGTACTAAAACAACTTGTAGAAGAAGAGGTTGAGGTTGTAAGAGACGCGCTTAATATTAATGCACAAATCACAGGCTTTTATTCGTACGGTGAAATTGCACCATTTGGTGAGTTTTCACCATGCGAGTTACACAATCAAACCATGACAATTACAACACTATCCGAATGTTAGAAAAAAACAACTTACATAGATTACTAAAAAGACAAATTTCTAATGCAGGGTTTAATGCATCTGAAATTAAAAAATTTAAAAGCTTTTTTGAAACTGTAAATGATGCTTACATAGGTTTTGACGACGATGTAAAGCATGTTGAGGTTATACTAGATCAAAGTTCTAATGAATTATATAAATTAAACAAGGCTTTAAAATTTAAAGTAGATAACGCCGAAAACAAATTAAATACAATAGTAAATACTATTGAGGATGTTATTTTTCAGACCAATATGAATGGTGATTTTATATACCTTAACAATGCTTGGGAGGATTTAATTGGTGTGTCTGTAAAACATGCCCTTCATCAGAATTATAAAGATTTGTTATTTGGTATAAATGCTAATGAAAAAGATAAGATAAATGAATTTTTAAATTGCCAAAACAGAAATTATAATACCTTATTTGAATATTATAAACCAACTGGCGAAAAAATATGGATACAATTGCGTTTAGATTTAACTTATGATGTAAATGGTAAACCTATTGGTACTATAGGAACCTTGTCTGATGTTACACAATTAAAAGAAACCGAAATAGAATTAAACCAAGCCAATAAGACTAAAGATGAATTTATTTCTACGATGTCTCACGAAATTAGAACACCATTAAATGCAGTAATTGGAATGTCTGATATTTTATTGATGGAAAAATATTTGCCAGAACAACTAGAAAATTTAAAAATTTTAAAATATTCTAGCGAGCATTTGTTAGCTTTAATAAATGATCTTTTAAACTTAAATAAATTTAAATCTAATGAAATAGAACTCATTGAAGATGATTTTGATCTTGCCGAATTAGTTCAAAATAATCAGCTACACTTCAAACAAATTTCACAAAAAAAAGAGCTTTATTTCAAAACAATTATCGATAAAAACATACCTAACATTTTAAAAGGTGATAGCCTTAAGTTGTCTCAGGTATTAAAAAATTTATTAAGTAATGCATTTAAGTTTACTCATACTGGTGGTGTTGTTTTTAAAGTAGCGGTTGTAAAAACAAAAATTAATACAACTACAATTAGATTTAGTGTAACAGATACTGGTATTGGTGTTTCTTACGATAAGCAAAAAGATATATTTAAAAGTTTTGTTCAGGCTAATAATAAAACATCAACGTTATATGGTGGGTCTGGTTTAGGATTATACATTAGTAAAGAACTGCTAAAAATTCAAAATAGTAATTTACAATTAGAAAGCGAAATTGGTAAGGGGTCTAAGTTTTGGTTCGATATTTCCTTTAAATATTCTAACCAGGTACTATTAGATGAAGTGAATTATGTTTCTAACACAGCACCAATAAATCTAAAGGTGTTGGTAGCAGAAGACAATAGTCTTAATGCCATATTGCTAGTTAAGTTATTTAAAAAGTGGAATGTAGACTATGTTATTGCTAAGAACGGTGAAGAGTTATTAGATGTTTTTTTAGATACTGATTTCAATTTAATTTTAATGGATTTACAAATGCCAGTTTTAGATGGCTACGATACTAGTAGAATTATAAGAAAAATGGAAGATAGCAGTAAATCTATGATTCCTATAATAGCATTAACGGCATTCTCAGAGTCTGAAGTTGGTGATAAAATTAAGCGTTATAAAATGAATGGCTATCTAAGTAAACCATTTAAGATAGATGAATTACATAAATTGCTTGCTTTTTATAGTAATAAGAAACAACTTGTAATTTAAATCGTTTCATTAAAGTTTTTCTTATTTTCGAAGTATGCAAGAAGATTTTCTTCATTACATATGGAAACACAAAGCTTTTAATACCAACAACCTAAAAACAACAAAAGGTGAGGTCGTTAAGGTCTCACAATTAGGTCTGCATAATCTTAATGCAGGACCTGATTTTTTTAATGCTACACTCGCTATTAATAATCAACTTTGGGCTGGCAACGTAGAGATTCATATAAAATCCTCAGATTGGTATGTGCACAACCATCAAGTAGATGCTGCTTATGACAATGTAATTCTTCATGTGGTTTGGGAACACGATACAGAAATTTTTAGAAAAAATAATACTGAAATACCAACGCTAGAGTTAAAGCTTTATGTTAACCAAGACCTGCAAAATAACTACCAAAAACTAATGCAGTCTAAATCTTGGATTAATTGTGAAAAAGATTTTTCAGATTGCGATGATTTCTTGCTGAATAATTGGCTAGAACGTTTGTATATTGAGCGTTTAGAGAAAAAAGCCGAAACAATAGATCTCTACTTAAAGCAATCTAATAACAATTGGGAAGCTGTATTATTTAAAATGCTACTTAAAAATTTTGGATTAAAAATTAATGGTGATCCCTTTTTGAGCTTAGCAAATTCAATTGACTTTTCTGTCATAAGAAAACTTCAAAATGATGTATTAGATTTAGAAGCACTATTTTTTGGTCAGTCTGCTATGCTTACCGCTGATGTAGAAGATAGTTATTTTATAAACCTAAAAGCACGTTATAAATTTTTAAAGCAAAAGTTTAAACTTAATAATCAAGGGGTGTTGCAAATGCAATTTTTTAGATTAAGGCCCCCTAACTTTCCAACAATTCGGTTATCCCAGTTTGCTAATCTGTATGTTTTAGAACAGCAATTATTTTCTAAAGTAATACACCTAAAGACAAAAGCAGAGTTTTATGAAGTATTTAAAAATGGCCCTTCAAGTTTTTGGACAGACCGTTATACATTTTCTAAAAAAAGCTCTAAAGTCTCAAAAAAAAATCTAACCAAGTCTTTTATAGATTTGTTAATCATTAATACCATTATTCCTTTAAAGTTTAGCTATGCTAAGTCTTTAGGGAAATCTATTGATAGTGAAGTGTTTAATCTTATTAAAGAATTAAAAATTGAAAACAATACAGTCGTTTCTAAATTTTTAGAGTTAAAGCAAGTAGAGAAATCTGCACTAAGTTCTCAAGCTTTACTGCAATTAAAACAGAATTATTGCGATGCAAATAAGTGTTTGCAATGTGCTGTTGGTAATAGTCTAATCGTTAAAAAATAAGTAACTTGCCGTTATGAATCTTTTTTACGCCTTACTACACTTTTTTCAGAAACGTGGCTACTACGTATGCCAACGTATAGCAGAGCGTTTTGGTATAAGAGCAAAAATTGTAAGAACCTCCTTTATGTATCTTACTTTTGTAACCGTAGGTTTTGGCTTTGCTTTATATTTGTTTTTTGCATTTTGGATAAGAATTAAAGATATCATTTACACAAAACGCTCTTCAGTATTCGATTTGTAACTTATGAATAACCCATTATTAAGACTTTTTAGATCTAAAATTTATACAGCACTAATGTTACTATTGTTTGTAATGTTTGTAGGTGTAATTGGCTATAGAACTATAGCAGGCTACGAGTGGATAGATGCAGTTTATATGACTGTTATTACTATTACAACAGTCGGTTTTGCTGAAGTAAACCCGTTAGATACGCAATCTAAAATATTTACCATTTTCTTAATTTTAGCAAGTGTAGTAATTGTAGGTTATGCCATAACTATTATCACAGAATATATTTTAAGTAAAAATAATTTAGAAGACATAAAACAACGAAAAATGCAAAAGAAAATTGATGCCATGTCTAATCATATCATTATTTGTGGATATGGACGAAACGGAAAGCAGGCTGCAAAAAAGCTATTAGCTTACAATAAGCCTTTTGTAATTATTGAACGCGATAAAGAGCTTATTGAAAAATTTAAAGATGACAACTTTCCTTATGTATTAGGTAACGCTAATGAGGACGAGACACTCTTTGAGGCAGGTATAGATCGTGCAAGTACATTAATATCTGCTTTGCCTAGTGATGCAGACAATCTATTTGTAGTATTATCTGCAAGACAAATTAATAAGAACATGTGCATTATTAGTAGAGCATCGCAAGAGACCTCATACGAAAAACTGAAATTAGCAGGTGCAAACAATGTTATTTTACCAGACCGTATAGGTGGTGATCATATGGCTTCTTTAGTTGTAATTCCAGATTTGGTAGAGTTTATAGATAACTTAGGTATTGTTGGTGAACGTAATATTAATATAGAAGAAGTAAAAGTAGAACAACTCTATAATGCTGAAAAAGTTAAAACTATAAAGGACCTAGATTTAAGAAAAAAAACAGGGTGTACAGTCATTGGTTTTAAAGACGACAAAGGTGATTATATTGTTAATCCTGAAGCAGATACTATGCTTGTTGCGGGTTCTAAAATCATTGTTTTAGGGAGGCCAGAGCAAATAGAACGTCTAAACTCTCAATACAACATAGAATAATTGCCACACCCATTTTAACGCATAAGGCTTTAAAAACTCGTTTTTTTTTAGCATCTTGTCGGCTAAACATTTTAAACTAACTAATAACTATAACTCATGAAGAAATATCTTCTATCACTTTTTACTATTTTATTGCCATTATTAAACTTTGCCCAAGAAGCAGAAAAGGGTATCGATCAAATTATAGATGAAAAATTTGGATGGGCTACAGGATGGTTTGTTGATTTTATTTTTTATCAAATAGATTTTGGTGGTGGTGTTAAAGTATTTTGGGTTCTATTCCCTTTAATTATTGGAGCGACTTACTTTACAATTTACTTTAATCTAATAAATGTGAGAGGCTTTTTTACATCAATTAATATTGTAAGAGGTAAATATGATGACTTAGATCATCATGAATCTTTAGTTGGTGCGGGTGATTCTACACCAGGTGGGGATAATATAGAAACTATTGCAATTGAAGGGCATGATGGTGAAGTATCGCATTTTCAAGCTTTAACGGCTGCATTATCTGCAACAGTTGGTCTAGGTAATATTGCAGGTGTTGCAATAGCTGTATCAATTGGCGGTGCAGGTGCTACATTTTGGATGATTGTTGCTGGTTTACTCGGTATGGCTTCAAAATTTGTAGAATGTACTTTAGGTGTTAAATACAGGGATATAGCAGAAGACGGTACTGTTTATGGCGGTCCAATGTATTATTTAACAAAAGGACTTAAGTCTAAAGGTTTAGGTACGTTAGGAAAAGTTTTAGCAGGTTTGTTTGCAATATTTGTTATTGGAGGCTCATTTGGTGGTGGTAACATGTTTCAGGTTAATCAAGCCTTTCAGTTAGTAGAAAACATTACAGGTGGCAAAGAGTCATTTCTTCACGGCTATGGTTGGGCGTTTGGCTTAGTAATGGCTGTACTAGTTGGTATAGTAATTATTGGTGGTATAAAGAAAATTGCAAAGGTTACAGATAAGATTGTACCATTTATGGTTGTAATCTATGTTGCAGCTTCTTTATTTGTAATATTTGCTAATTATGATATGATAGGAGATGCTTTTCTTCAAATATATAATGGTGCATTTAGTCCAGAAGGTGTTGCAGGTGGTGCAATAGGTGTTTTGGTACAAGGGTTTAGAAGAGCCGCTTTCTCAAACGAAGCAGGTGTAGGTTCTGCTTCAATTGCACACTCAGCAGTAAAAACAAAATACGCTGCAAGTGAGGGTATGGTAGCTTTATTAGAGCCATTTATTGATACTGTTGTTGTTTGTACAATGACAGCTTTAGTATTAATTATTACTGGTAATGTAACATCGGCTAATTCTGGTCTAGATGATGCCCAAGCTATACTATTAACATCTGGTGCTTTTGAGTCGGTAATTTCTTGGTTTCCTTATGTATTAACAGTCGCAGTTGTATTGTTTGCTTTTAGTACTATGATCTCTTGGTCTTATTACGGTTTTCAAGGATGGGCATATTTATTTGGAAGATCAAAAAAAATGGAATATCTATACAAAATTATATTCTGTGTTTTTGTAGTGATTGGTTCTGCAGCCAGTTTAGGTTCTGTAATCGGATTCTCAGATGCCATGATTTTTGCAATGATGGTGCCTAATATGGTAGGTTTGGTTATTTTAGCCCCTAAAGTAAGAGCTGAACTCAAAAAATATACAGACGCTATTAAAGAAAGAAAAGCTTAACACACACACAAACATAATAAATATGAAATCCCACTTCCAGTTTACAAATAAACAGCGAAGTGGGATTTTTTTATTGTTAGTAATTATACTTACATTACAAAGCATTTACTTATTTGTAGATTTTTCTAAGGATAGTTTGCCAGATAATAATGATGAATTAATTTCTTTTAGAAACGAAATAGATTCGCTTAGGCAAATAAAATTAGAAAATTCTAAACCGAAGATTTATCCATTTAACCCAAACTATATTACGGATTATAAGGGGTATAACTTAGGTATGTCTAATGAAGAGATAGATAGGCTGCATAGGTTTAGAGCTAAAAATAAATGGGTTAATTCGGTAGGTGATTTTAAGAAAGTTACAAAGGTTTCAGATTCACTTCTAGCTAAAATAGCACCGTATTTTAAATTTCCAGATTGGGTAACAAACCCAAAGCCCAAACAAAACAGATATTCCAATTCGTATTCAGATAATAGCAAATCAAAAAGTTACGATCAAAAAATAGATTTGAATATTGCCACAGCAGCTCAATTAAAAAAAGTCTATGGTGTGGGCGAAAAGCTTTCCGAGCGCATTATTAAATACCGCAATAAATATGATGGTGGTTTTGTAGCAGACGCACAACTTTTAGATGTTTATGGGCTAGAGCCAGAGGTTATAATCCGTATAAAAAATGACTTTACAGTAAAAACACCTAGAGCTATTCAAAACTATAATCTCAATACCGCCACACGAGACGAGTTGGTAACTATTCAGTATATAGATTATGAAATAGCTAAGCATATTATTGAAGAAAGAACACTAAGAAATGGTTTTAAAACTTTAGAAGATTTAACAAAAGTTGAAGATTTTCCAATAAAGAAAATAGAGATTATTAAGTTATATTTACACCTCTAAAAAAAACTACACTAAATGTCCAATTTATATTTTACAGAAGAGCATAATTTATTCAGAGAAAGTCTAAGAGACTTTTTAAAAAAAGAGGTTGTTCCGCATATTGATAAGTGGGAAGAAACTGGTAAAATTGAACGTTTTATCTGGAAGAAGTTTGGCGATATGGGCTACTTTGGTTTAGCATCTCCCGAAGAATATGGCGGCTTAGATTTAGACTTATTTTACACCGTTATTTTATTAGAAGAAATGCAACGCATTAACTCTGGCGGATTTGCTGCAGCTATTTGGGCACATGCTTATTTAGCAATGACTCATCTTAATAAAGAAGGTGATAAAGCTATTAAAGAAAAATATTTAGTAGATAGTATAGCAGGTGACCAAATAGGATGTCTTTGTATTACAGAACCTTTTGGTGGTAGTGATGTTGCAGGCATGCGAACAACTGCAGTAAAAAAAGGTGATACTTATGTCTTAAATGGTTCAAAAACATTTATTACAAATGGTGTTTATAGCGATTATTTAGTTGTTGCTGCTAAAACGAGTCCAGAATTAGGTAACAAAGGGATTAGTATTTTTGTAATGGATAGAGATATACCTGGTATTTCTGCAACTAAATTAGATAAATTAGGTTGGAGAGCATCAGATACAGGTGAAATTGCATTTGATAATGTTGTAATACCTGCTTCAAATTTAATGGGTGAAGAAGGTCAGGGTTTTCCTTATATAATGCAACATTTTGCATTAGAACGTTTAATTATGGGTATTAATGCACATGCAAGTGCAGAGTATGCTTTAGAGTATGCAAAACAATATATGAGCGAGCGTACTGCTTTTGGCAGAACTATAAATAAGTTTCAAGCACTAAGACATACCTATGCAGATTGCGAAACACAAATGGAAATTTGTAAGCAATTTAATTACTACGTAGCTAAACGTTTAGATATGGGTGATTATGTGGTTAAAGAGGCAACAATGTCTAAACTTCAATCTACAAAAATGTCTGATGATGTTATTTACCAATGTTTACAGTTTTTAGGTGGTTATGGTTATATGGAAGAATACCCATTAGCACGTATGTCTAGAGACAGTCGTTTAGGTCCAATTGGCGGTGGCACCTCTGAAATCTTAAAAGAGATTATCGCTAAAATGGTAATAGATGATAAAGATTATAAGCCAGCAACATAATTTATGAAATTATCAGTTTAGCGAAAATTATTTTTTGATTATCGCTAAAATTGTAATAGATGATAAAGATTATAAGCCAGCAACATAATTTGCTCTCAAAAAAATACATCCTGCTTTATGCAGGATTTTTTTTTATAATTAGAACTACTCTCATTTCAAATTATTACTTTTAGTGAGTAAATGTTACTTAATGAACCTGCATATATTTTCAGAATACTTACTATTAGAAAAAACCTACTCAAAGCATACTGTACTAGCTTATATTAGAGATTTAGAGGTTTTTCGAACATTTTTAGAAAAGGAACATAGCGCTGAAGCCATTAGTGCTGCAGGCTATTCTGAAATAAGGCAATGGATAGTACTATTAGTAAGTACTGGTATATCTAATAGAACTATAAATAGAAAAATATCGTCTTTAAATGCATATTACAAGTTTTTATTAAAAATAAATGAAATTCAAACAAATCCATTAAAGCATCATAAAGCCTTAAAGGTGAGTAAAAAAGTACAATTGCCTTTTTCTGAAGACGAATTAAAAGAGGTAATAGCTAAATCTAAAGAAATTAACGATTTTGAAACTGCCAGAGATTATTTAATAATAGAATTATTTTATGTCACAGGAATAAGACGCATAGAAATGGTAAACATAAAATTAATAGATATAGATATTCAAAGTAAACGACTGAAAGTTCTTGGTAAACGTAATAAAGAACGATACATCCCTTTAATAGGATCTATAATAGGTTCAATTAAACTATATTTAAACTACCGAGAAAAGTTACCAAATATTAAAGATGATGAAAGTCTTTTTTTAACACAAAGCGGTCTTAAAGTATACGAAAAACTTGTTTACAGAATTATAAATAAGTATTTTAGTAGAGTATCCTCAAAAATAAAATGTAGCCCACATGTTTTAAGACATTCGTTTGCGACCCATTTATTAAATAAAGGTGCAGATTTAAATGCAGTAAAAGAGTTACTCGGTCACACCAGTTTAGCGGCAACTCAAGTTTATACTCACAATAGTATAGAAGAATTAAAAAAGGTGTACGCTAAATCTCACCCAAGAAACGAAAACTAGTTTACTGTTATATTAATAGCGTGGTATGTATAATACTACTAATTTTAACTAAAATTAAAGTGTATGAAAGTGAACACACAATCCGTTAATTTTTCGGCAGATCAAAAACTTATAGATTTCATTCAGAAACGTATGGATAAGCTCGACTTGTTTTATGATAAAATAATTCAGTCAGATGTTTATTTAAAAGTTGAAAATACAAGTGATAAAGAAAATAAAATTTTTGAGGCTAAAGTAATTGTTCCAGGTGATAGCTTTGTAGTTAAAAAACAGTGTAAAACCTTTGAAGAAGGCACAGACTCTGCGATTGCATCCTTAGAGAGGCAAATTAAAAAAAGAAAAGAAAAATTAAGATCACATAACTAGATAAATTTTTTTTAAAAAATGTTTTGAATAATTAAATAAAAGATTACATTTGCAGTCCGTTAGAAATAGCGGGCTTTTTTAAGGCTTTATTTAAGGTGTTGAAAAGTAAGAAAAAGCCGATGTAGCTCAGCTGGCTAGAGCAGCTGATTTGTAATCAGCAGGTCGTGGGTTCGAGTCCCTCCATCGGCTCTTTTAAAACTTAAATTATCTTTAAGATGTTTAGGGTTTTAAAATTTGAAATATTGAAAATGATTTTGGGGAGATACTCAAGCGGCCAACGAGGGCAGACTGTAAATCTGCTGACTACGTCTTCGCAGGTTCGAATCCTGCTCTCCCCACTAAAAAATTTTAGACAAGTAGTTGTAACTGCTTGTCTAAAATTATATAGATTAGTTTACATATCCAGAACTGCTGAGTATTTGCGTAAACAGTCTGTTTGAAATATTGAAAACCATTAATTAAGTTTTGCTTAATTATAAATGCGAGAGTAGCTCAGTTGGTAGAGCGTCAGCCTTCCAAGCTGAATGTCGCCGGTTCGAACCCGGTCTCTCGCTCAAAAGTGAAAATTGGAGAAAAGACTATGAAGAGCGATCCAGTCTCTAGCTTATAAAAAAAACTCTGCGAAGGCAGAAGACTCATTTAAAATGAGAATCTAAATACTTTACGCCGGTGTAGCTCAGGGGTAGAGCGTTTCCTTGGTAAGGAAGAGGTCACGAGTTCAATTCTCGTCATTGGCTCTTTATTATTAGAAAGATTAGAATTAATACTCGAACACAAATATTAAACAAGAATAAAATAAATTAAACATGGCAAAGGCAACTTTCGATCGTTCAAAACCACACCTTAACATAGGTACTATTGGACACGTAGATCACGGTAAAACAACTTTAACTGCTGCTATT